>Ga0209810_1000088_pt1 | contig 280270 bp, 284 predicted proteins | sample Coa_R1_7_FD_187159 | JGI IMG/M metagenome (GOLD analysis project Ga0209810, IMG submission 187159) | Surface soil microbial communities from Centralia Pennsylvania, which are recovering from an underground coalmine fire - Coalmine... | ecosystem: Environmental > Terrestrial > Soil >...
GACAGCGGACGCGTCACCACCTCCACAAACCCGACCAGCCGACCACGCAGACCGGCCGCCGGCACCTCGACTGCAACCGCCGCTTCCACCCGCACCTCCTCCAACGATGACCGCCAACACGGACACCGTTCGGCGCAGCCGAAGCGGACCCTCTACCGAGCTAACAAAGTCCTACTAGATGATTGATTCCAAATGTCGGTGCCTGCGGGGAGGGCATGCACCAAGCAGCGGGGACGGATCGACCGGTGCCAAGGCCGGTGGGCCTTGGTGCCGGGCGAGCCGGCCCCGCTGCGCCGTGTGCAGGCCCCCATCCGCAGGTGCCTGATATTCGGAATCAATCATCTGGCCAAACCTGGTTCCCGCCGAACGCGGAACCAGGTTCCCGACGGTACATTTCCGCCGAGGTGCAGCAGGTACTCGTCCTCAATGCGAGTTACGAGCCGCTGAACGTGTGCTCGCTGCGCCGCGCCCACGTCCTCGTCTTCAAGGGCAAGGCCGAGGTCGTGGAGGAGCTCGATCGACCACTTCGCTCGGCCACGGACACGTTCCGCTGGCCGCACGTGATCAGGCTCGTCCACTACGTCCGCGTGCCGCGCACGGTGCAGCGGAAGATCTCGCGGCGTGCGCTGTTCGCGCGTGACGGCTGGCGGTGCGTCTACTGCGGCACGTCGACGGGGCGCCTCACGCTCGACCACGTCATCCCGAGGTCGCGCGGCGGCGACTCCACCTGGGAGAATGTCGTCACCTCGTGCGCGCCGTGCAACCTGCGGAAGGCGGACCGGCTCCCGCACGAGGTGCAGATGGAGCTCACGGCCCATCCGCGTCCGCCGGCGCCGGTCCTCTTCATCCGGCTCGCCACCCCGACGATCCCGCAGCGGTGGGAGCAGTACCTCGCGCCGTACGCGACGCAGACGTCCGCCGCGGCAGCCTAGCCTAGGAGGCAGGAGATGGAGTTCGAGACAGCGCACGTCTGGATCACCACCCGCAAGATCCGGCCCGGGACGCACGAGGAGTTCAGCCGCTCGTGGCGGCCGAGCGAGTTCCCCGCCGGCATGCTGCGCGCGTACGAGTGCTGGTCGGCCGACGAGACGGAGGTCGTCGGCATCTCGATCTGGGACTCGCCGGAGTCGCGGGAGCGCTACCGCCTGTCCGACGTCGAGAGCAAGCGCCGGCAGGCGATGGCGCCGTACGTCCTCGAGGAGCAGTCCGGCTTCTACACCGGCCGCGAGCTGAGGATCCCCGAGCGCTGACGCTCGACGGGCAGCTCCGGGTGGAGCGCCCACTCGGACCACGACCCCGGGTACAGGCGGCCGTCGCGACCGGCGAGGTGCAGCTGATGCAGGACGACGCAGGCGGTGACGCCCGAGCCGCAGTAGGCGACGACCTCGCCCTCCGGGAGCTCCGGCAACGGGTCGCCCCAGAACGCGTTCAGCGCGCCCGGGATGTGGCCGGGCACCGGGTCGAGCGGGCTCGGCTCGCCGCGGAAGCGGTCCGCGCTCCGCGCGTCGACGACCACGAGCTCGCGGAGCCGCGCGGCGAGCTCGTCGCGCTCGATCGTGTCGTCGCCGCGCGGGCGCGAGACGAACCGTGCGCGCTCGGCGGTTTCCTCGCCGCTCACGAGCGGCCCGCGCCAGGCGCCGAGGTCGATCACGGCGCAGGCGTCGTGCCCGTGGTGGCGTAGGAGCCACCAGAGGCGCTCGCCGCCGCCGAGCGTCCCGTACGCGACGACGAACGTGCCGTCGCCGATGCCCGCGTGCGACATCGCCTCGACGAATCGCTCGGTCGAGGGCAGCGGATGGCGGCCGCCTGCTCCCGGCGGGCCCGACAGCTCTCGCTCGAGGTCGACGAAGACGGCGCCCGGGATGTGCCCTTCGAGATACGCCCGGCGGCCGGCGTCGGGATCGTCGAGCGACCAGCGCACGTCCACGAAGCGGTACCGCACCTGTGACATCACACCACGTCGGCGGCGTAAGGCGGGCATGAAACGGTTTTCGCTCGCCCTCCTCGTCGCCGCCGTCGCGCTCACCGCTGCGGCGCTCGCCGGAGTGGGCCGCCCCGCGGCGGCCCACGGCGGCACCGGCTCGCCGGGGACCGTCACCACTGCCGGTCACGGCGACGTCACGCTCGTGCCGGACCACGGGACGATCTCCGCCGGCGTCCACACCCAGGCGTCGACCGCCGCCGAGGCGCTGGCACGGAACGCGAAGCTGATGAACGACGTCATCGCGGCGCTGAAGCAAGGCGGTGGAAGCGACATCCAGACCGAGCAGGTCTCACTCTCGCCGCAGACCGCGGACGACGGCTCGATCACGGGATACGCCGCCGACGACTCCGTCTCGGCCACGGTCGCGATCTCGGAGGCCGGAACGTTGATCGACGCGGCCGTCGCAGCCGGCGCGAACACGATCAGCGGCCCGACGCTCGCGGTCGCCGACGAAGACGCGGCCTACCGCGAGGCGCTGCAGAAGGCCTACGCAGACGCGCGTGCGAAGGCGGAGGCGCTCGCCCAGGCGGGCGGATTCGGGCTCGGCGCCGTCGCGTCGGTGCAGGAACAGTCCGCCGCGCCGGTGCCGATCGTGGAGCGCTCCGCCGTCGCCGCGGGGACGCCGGCGCCGACGCCGGTCGAGGCGGGGACGCAGGACGTGACCGCGGACGTCACGGTGACCTTCAGGATCACGTGACGCCGGCGGCCCGCGTGTTTCGGCTCACGTGAGCCGGAGCTGCAGGCGCAGGGGCCGTTCGCAGCGTGCGCAGACGCTGCGGGCGGCGCCCTTGCGCTCGGCCAGGTGCACGGGCAGCGGCTTCTCGCACGTGCACCATAGCGGTGTCGGTGTGCCGGATGGATGCTTCAACGCGTGGTCCATGACCACTCCTTCTCTCGGAGGTGCCCCGCGGAGGAGATGAGCTAGCCGGCGACGGCGGGAGGGACGAAAGCGCCGGCTAGCACACGTTGAGGCGCGCGACGATGATCGCCTGGAAGGCGAACGCCTTGGCGTAGCTCATCGTCGGCACGGCGTGCATCTCCTCCTAGTATGCGGCCGCTGTCAAGCCGCCTCGGCCGGCCTGTGCTCCTGGTGGACGTGCGGCACGCGCAGGTGGACGTGCGACTCCGTCCCGTACCCGCCCGGGACCGGGATGTAGAACTCGGGATAGCCCCACATGCCGTGCTCGTGCACGTCGAGCCCGCCCGACTCCACCGCCGCCTCGACGCGGATGCCCCAGAGCTTGTGCAACGCGAAGAGCATCCCGAACGAGGATGCGAAGCTGAACGCACCGACGGCGACGACTCCCAGCGCCTGCACCCCGAGCTGGTGGAACGAGCCGGTGTAGACGAGGCCGCCCGTTCCGGTCGCGAGCTTCGACGCGAGCGCCGGAACCGCGAACAGGCCGCAGGCGAGCGTGCCCCACACGCCCGACATGCCGTGGACGGCGACGGCCCCGATCGGGTCGTCGATGCCGATGCCCTCGACCCAGATCACGCCGAAGACGGCGATCAGCCCCGAGCCGACCCCGATCACGACCGCGGCCCACGGGGCGACGAACCCCGACGCCGCCGTGATCGCGACGAGCGCGCCGAGCGCCCCGTTCAGCATCATCGAGATGTCCGGCTTGCCGAGGCGGACCCACGCGACGCACACGCCGGTGACGGCGCCCGCCGCTGCGGCGATGTTCGTTGTCGTCGCGACGTAGGCGAAGAACCCGAACCCGCCGAGGTCGACCGACAGCGTGGAGCCGGGGTTGAAGCCGAACCAGCCGAACCACAGGATCAGCGTTCCGAGGACCGCGTACGGGATGTTGTGGCCCGGGATCGGGTTCGCGCGGCCGTCGGTGCCGAACTTGCCGATCCGCGGCCCGAGGATGAGCGCGCCGGCGAGCGCCGCGAGCGCGCCCTGGTAGTGCACGACCGTCGAGCCCGCGAAGTCCTGCATCCCGTGCGCGAACAGCCACCCGTGCGGCGACCAGATCCAGTGCGAGACGATGCTGTAGGTGATCGTGAACCAGACGCCGAACGCGAAGTAGACCCACAGCTTGGCCCGCTCGGCCATCGCCCCCCACACGATCGCGAGGCTCACGCCCGCGAAGACGACCTCGAACAGGTACCCGGCCGCGCCCGGGATCTCGGAGAACCAGTCGAACGGCGCCTTCCCGACCGCCGTCAGCGTCCCCACGGAGGGCAGGAAGCCGGCGGTGCCGAAGAGGCTGTTGCCGTCGCCGAAGGCGATGCCGAAGCCGAACGCCCAGTAGACGATCGAGCAGAGCCCGAAGATGAGGACGTTCTTGCCGGCGATGTGCCCGGCGTTCTTCATCCGCGTCAGCCCCGCCTCGAGGAACGCGAAGCCCGCCTGCATGAACATCACGAGCACGGCGGTCACGACGACCCACACCGTCGAGATCGCGATCAGGAGGTCATGCCTCGACATGCAGCTCCACCTCCTCCCAGCGGCGCCCCGTGCGGTGGTGCGTCACGCGCCGTACGGGCGTGACCCAGCAGAGGCCGTCGCCCGACTCGTTGCCGCTGCGCGCCGCGTCGGCGATCGCCTCGACCACGTCGTCGACCAGCTCGTCGGCGACGACGAAGACGAGCATCGCCTTCGGCAGGAAGCGCGACTCGAACACGCGGCCGCGGTACTCGTGCGTGACGCCGCGCTCGCGCCCGTGGCCGATCGCCTCGATCACCGTGACGCCCACGTGGCCCGTCGCGTCCTCGACCGCGTCGATCACGGTCTCGACGCGCTCCCTGATCACGATCGCCTCGACCTTGTGCATGGCTAGGCCGCGACTGCCTCTTCGAGCGCGTCGATCGTCACCTGCTCGATCGTCTGCAGGATGCGGCCCGCGATGCGGTACGGGTCGCCGAGGGAGTTCGGCCTGCGGTCCTCGAGGTAGCCGCGGTAGCCGTTCTTGACGAAGCTGTGCGGGATCCGGATCGACGCGCCGCGGTTCGCGACGCCGTAGGTGAACTCGTCGATCGCCGCCGTCTCGTGCAGGCCCGTCAGCCGCATGTCGTTGTCGGGGCCGTACACGGCGATGTGGTCCTCCTTCGCCGCGTCGAAGGCCTCCATCAGCGCCTCGAAGTACTCGACGCCGCCGACCTCGCGCATGTGCCTCGTCGAGAAGTTCGTGTGCATCCCGGAGCCGTTCCAGTCGTGCTCGGCGCCGAGCGGCTTCGGGTGGAAGTTGACGTCGACGCCGTACCGTTCGCAGAGCCGGATGAGCAGGTAGCGCGCGATCCACACCTCGTCGGCGGCCCGCTTCGAGCCCTTGCCGAAGATCTGGAACTCCCACTGGCCCTTCGCGACCTCGGCGTTGACGCCCTCGAGGTTGATCCCGGCGGCCAGGCAGAGGTCGATGTGCGTGTCGACGATCTCGCGCGCGACGTCGCCGACGTTCTTGTAGCCGACGCCGGTGTAGTACTCGCCCTGCGGCGCCGGGAACCCGTCGGGCGGGAAGCCGAGCGGACGTCCGTCCGCGTAGAGGAAGTACTCCTGCTCGAACCCGAACCACGCCTCCGGGTCGTCGGGGATCGCGGAGCGCGTGTTCGACGGGTGCGGCGTCCCGTCCGGGAGGAGCACCTCGCACATCACGAGTCGGGCGTCCTGGCGCGCGGGGTCGGGGAAGAGCGCGACGGGCTTCAGGAAGCAGTCCGAGTCGGAGCCGTCGGCCTGACGCGTCGAGCTGCCGTCGAAGTTCCAGAGCGGGACCTCGTCGAGCGTCGGCTCGCCGGCGTACTCGACGATCTTCGTCTTCGAGCGCAGGTTCGGCGTCGGCTCGTACCCGTCGAGCCAGATGTATTCGAGCTTGAGCTTCATCGTTCTTCCTCCTCGTCTCGGACCACAAAAAAAGCGCCCACCACCGGCAGGTGGTGAAGCGCCATCGCTTCTGCGGGCGCCGTCGGCGGCGCCCCACGCATCTGACGTTAGCGGTTCCTTCGGCCGGAGCGCAAGGGGGAGATCGCGAGCAGCCGCTCAGACGTGTGCTCGACCTGGAGCGTCGTGTGCTCGAGGCCGAACCGTCGCTGCAGCAGCTCCTCGAGCTCCCGCCGGATGCGGTGGCAGTCGGCGTCGCGGTCGACGAGCACGTGGGCGGACAGCGACGGGAAGCCGCTCGAGATCTCCCACACGTGCAGGTCGTGCAGGCTCGCGACGCCGGCGTGAGCGCGGATCGCGCGCTCGACCTCCTCGGGCCGCAGCCCCTCCGGCGCGGCCTCGAGCAGCACGCGTCCCGTTCGCCTGAGCAGCGGCACCGCGGCCAGGAGCATCGACGCGGCGACGGCCAGCGAGGCGATCGCGTCGGCCCGCTCGAAGCCGGTCGCCCAGATCACGGCGCCGGCGACGGCGGTCGCCGCGAACGCGAAGAAGTCGGTCACGAGGTGGCGGAAGCTGCCCTCGACGTTGAGGCTGGCACGGTTCGCGCGCGCCACCTGCCAGATCGCGGCCACGTTCACCGCCGCGCCTGCGGCGGCCGTGGCCACGACGAGCGGCGCGTCGACCGACGGCGGGGAGACGAGCCGCTGCACGGCCTCGACGACGATCAGGATCCCGAGCACGAGCAGCGTGATCCCGTTGGCCTGCGCCGACAGGATCTCCGCGCGCCCGAACCCGAACGTCATCTTGCCGCCCGCAGGGCGGCGGACGAGCCGCGCTGCGGCGACCGACAGGCCGAGCGCGGCAGCGTCGATCAGCATGTGGGCAGCGTCCGAGAGGAGCGCGAGCGAGTCGGCGACGATCCCGACCGCGACCTCCGCGGCCATGAACCCGACGATCAGCGCCAGCGCCGTCGCGAGCGGGCGAACGTCCGCGTCCGCGGCGGCCGCGTGCTCGTGGTCGTGATCTGCCATGGCCGTAGTCTTCCGAACGCGGTGGGCGTCGTGGCCCGCGCTTCTGCTAGGCTCGAAACCGTCATGTTCCGGATCGCCAACGCAGACGTCACCGCGCGCCGCTTCTAGCGGCACAGGTGCGTCTTCGTTCGGTCCCCAGAGCTCGTAGCAGCTCGATCACGATCCAAGGAGCATGGTTTGTCATCGTCAGCAGTCGCAGCAGTCGAAGTACGTGACCTGGAGAAGGTCTTCACGCGCCGCAAAGGGCTCCTCGCGCGCCGGCGCCGCGCTGCGCTGAGCAAGGTCTCGTTCCGGATCGAGCGCGGAGAGTGCGTCGCGATCCTCGGCCAGAACGGGTCGGGGAAGTCGACGCTGGTCCGCCTCCTGTCGACGCTGCTCCTGCCCGACGGCGGCGAGGCGCTGATCTTCGGGCGCGACGTCTTCAAGGAGGCGCGCGTCGTGCGCCGGCTCGTGAACCGCGTCTCCGTCGAGGCGAGCTTCTTCAAGAAGATGAGCGCGGCCGAGAACCTCGCGTACGCCGCGCGGTTCTACGGGATGGGACCGAAGGAGACGCGGCGGAAGATCCCGCGCATCCTCGAGCGGGTCGGCTTCCCGCCCAGCCGGCGCGGCGAGTCGATGGAGAACCTCTCACGCGGCATGCAGCAGAAGGTCGCGCTCGCTCGCGCGCTGCTCACCTCGCCGGTGCTCCTCCTGCTCGACGAGCCGACGACCGGTCTCGACCCGCGGTCGAAGCAGGAGGTGCAGACGTTCATCCGCGAGATCCGGGAGCGCCACGACGCGACGATCCTGCTCTGCACGCACGACATGAAGGAGGCGGAGGAGCTCGCCGACCGCGTCGGGCTGCTCGACCGCGGCGAGCTGCTGTTCCTCGAGCCGGTGTGCGACGTCCTCGACCGGTACGAGGTCGACACGCTCGAGGAGGCGTTCTTCGCCGCCACCGGCCGCACGTTCGAGGACGAGAAGACCGAGGAGGACGAGGAGCGGGAGGTGTTCGCATGACCACGGCAGCGGGCGACGTCACGCAGGCGTTCACGCGGCGGCGCGTGCTCCGCGACGAGCTCGTCGGCCTCTACGGCGTCGTCGAGCGCAACGTCTACCTGACGCGGCGTTACCTCCTGTGGGACCTCGCGTTCCTGCTCTGGACGATCGCCAACACGCTCACGATCGTGTTCATCGCGCGCGGCGTCGGCATCTCGGCGACCGAGCGGAACGCGCTCGAGACGAAGCTGCTCGTCGGCGGCGTCATCTGGGCGTTCCTCGGGATCATCTTCGAGATCGTCACCGAGACCGTCGCCTGGGAGCGCTGGGAGGGCACGATCGAGTACACGTTCATGGCGCCGGTCTCGCGCCCCGTGCACCTGATCGGGATGGGCGTCTACGCCGTGCTCTACGGCCTCGTGCGCGCGGCGGCGGTGTTCGCGGCAGTCGTCCTGTTCATCGGCATCCACATCCCCCACGCGAACTACGGCGCCGCGATCGCCCTGCTCGCGATCGCCTCGGTGTCGTTCATCGGCGTCGGGATGATGACGGCCGTGCTCCCGCTCGTCTCCCCGGAGAAGGGGACGCAGCTCGGTTTCGTCGCGCAGGGGCTGATGCTCGTGGTGTCGGGCGTCTACTACCCGGTCAGCGTGCTGCCGGCGTGGATGCAGTGGATCGCGAAGATCTCGCCCGCGACCTACGCCCTGCGCGGCAACCGAGAGCAGATCCTGCACGGATCCGGCCTCGCCTGGGCCGACGTCTGGCCGCTCCTGGTGATCGGGGCGTTCTCGATCCCGATCGGCCTCGTCGTGTTCAAGGCGGGCGAGCGGTACGCGAAGAAGCGCGGCAAGCTCAAGCGCTCCGGATGATCGAGCTGAGCGGGGCGGAGTCCGATTCGGAGCTCGAGGCCTGGCGCTCCGTCCGGATGGCGATCCTGCCGAACGAGCGGACGTCGACGGTCGCGGAGCTGCGCGCCCAGACGGAGGAGGACACGCTGTTCGTGCTCGCGTACGTCGACGGCGCGCTCGCGGGGAGCGGCGTCTCGACCGGGTCGTCGAGCGGCGGCGCGTTCACGCAGCCACGGGTGCTTCCGGCCTTTCGCGGCCGCGGCGTCGGCGCGAGGCTGATCCACGCGCTCGCCGACCACGCTCTCGCGTGCGGCCACGAGGAGGCGGGTGCGATGGTGGAGGAGCCCGGCGCGCTGGGGTTCGCCGCACGGTTCGGGTTCGTCGAGCGGAACCGCCAGCTCGAGCAGGTGCGCGCGATCGAGCCGGACGAGGCGGAGCCCGAGGTTCCGGCCGGCGTCGAGATCGTGTCACTGCGCGGGCGCAACGACCTGCGCGCGCGTCTCTACCCGGAGCTCGTCTCCGAGGCGCTCGGCGACCTCGTGCTCGACCGGCCGCTCGAGGTCACGGAGGAGCGCTGGTGGCGCGAGTGGCTTCCGTCGACCGAGTGGACGTTCGTCGCGCTGGTCGACGGCGAGCTCGTCGGCATGGCCGGGCTGCTCGACGACCCGGATCGGCCGGAGCGGGCGGAGAACGCGCTGACGGCCGTGCGCCGCGACGTCCGGGGTCGCGGGATCGGCCGCGCGCTGAAGCAGCGCACGCTCCAGTGCGCAGCCGAGCGCGGTCTCGCTGAGGTCTACACCTGGACGCAGACCGGCAACGAGGCGATGCAGCGGCTCAACCGCGCGCTCGGCTACGTCGATCGCGACGTCGTCGTCAACGTCCGCGCGCCGCTTCCGCTCGCGGGGTGATAGGACCTCCGGCAGTCCCCGCCGGAGAGGAGCGCCAGAGACGATGGCAATGATCGAGAGCAAGGCCCGCGCGACGTCCGACCCGGAGGCGCGGAAGCAGGCGCTGAGGCAGATCGAGGAGGACGGCGTCGAGTACCTCCTCCTCTGGTTCACGGACATCGAGGGCCACCTGAAGAGCTTCGCCATCACGCCGGCCGAGGTCGAGGACGCGCTCGACGACGGAATGGGCTTCGACGGCTCGTCGATCACCGGCTTCAACGCGATCGAGGAATCGGACATGGTCGCCATCCCCGACCCGGCGACCTACCGCGTCATGCCCACGCGCGACGGCGAGTCGCGCGTCGGCCGGATGATCTGCGACGTCGTGAGACCGGACGGCGAGCCCTACGAGGGCGACCCGCGGTACGTGCTGCGCCGCGCGCTCGAGCGGATGGAGTCGCTGGGCTTCGACACGTTCAACGTCGGACCGGAGCTCGAGTACTTCCTGCTCGCCGACAACCAGTCGACCGTCACGCTCGACGAGGGCGGCTACTTCGCGATGACGGCGCTCGACGCGGCCACCGAGCTTCGCAACGAGACGATCCGCGCGCTCGAGTCGATGGGGATCGCGATCGAGTACCACCATCACGAGGTCGCGCCGTCGCAGCACGAGATCGACATGCGCTACTCGAACGCGCTCGACATGGCTGACCAGACGATCACGTACCGGCTGATCGTGAAGGAGGTCGCGGCGAAGAACGGCGTCTACGCGACGTTCATGCCCAAGCCGCTCTTCGGCGAGAACGGGTCGGGGATGCACACGCACATGTCGCTCTTCAAGGACGGGCGCAACCAGTTCTTCGACGGGAGCGACACCTACCACCTCTCGCCGACCGGCAAGCAGTTCATCGCCGGGCTGCTACGCCACGCCCGCGAGCTCTCGGCGGTGTTCGCGCAGTGGGTGAACTCGTACAAGCGCCTCGTGCCAGGTTACGAGGCGCCCGTGTACGTCGCATGGTCGCAGCGGAACCGGTCGGCGCTGATCCGGATCCCGCTCTACAAGCCGGGCTCGGAGCAGGCGACGCGTGCGGAGATCCGCTGCCCGGACCCCGCCTGCAACCCCTACCTGACGTTCGCCGCGCTCCTGCACGCGGGGCTCGAGGGCATCGAGCGCGGGTACGAGCTCGAACCGCCGATGGAGACGAACCTCTACCACCTCACGGCGGAGGAACGGCGCGACCAGGGGATCATCTCGCTGCCAGAGACGCTCGGCGAGGCAATCGACGAGTTCGCGGCGAGCGACCTGATGCGGCGCGCCTTCGGCGACCACATCTTCGACAACTACGTCAAGCTGAAGCGCAAGGAGTGGGACGAGTACCGCGTCCAGCTCACGCAGTGGGAGCTCGACCGCTACCTGCGCGTGCTCTGACGGCTAGAGAAAGGTCTTGATCGCTTCGCGGTCGACGCGGAGGCCGATCACCTTCGCGCCGTCGTCGATCTGCTCGATCGAGTCCGCAGGCACGAGGCGGCGGCGGCGCGAGAAGAACCCGGAGCGGACGGAGAGCGCGTCGGGCTGCTCCGGGGACGTGCCGTACATCGGGCACTCCACGGTGCCGACGACCCGGCCCTTCGCGTCTGCGACGAGGAAGCCGGCCGTGCGGCGGAGGTCGATTGCCAGCGCGCTCATCCGCGCCGAACGTATTCCCCGTCTACGAGGAAATCCCTTGGCTCCCCGTAAAGCTTTTGTGAAACCACCGCTAGCTCCACTTTCCAGACATCGCAAGGAGCGCGACGGTGAGCAGCGCGAGGTAGACGACGGACAGCGCGGCGGTACCGCGGCGTGCCGCACGCTTGCCGCTCCGCTTCCACCAGTACGAGCAGCCGACGGCGGCGAGCAGCACGAGCAGGCCGGGCTCGAGGACCGCGTGGCCGATCCCGAGCCACGTCGCGTTCGAGCTCGAGAGCCCCTCGTCCGACTCGATCCAGAGCGCGCAGCCGAGCGTCACCGCCCACGCGGGGAGCGCGGTCACGAGGGAGGACACCGTCGCGCGAGCGTTGCCGGCGACGGCGACGATCACCGCCGCGAGCACCGCCCCGAAGAGCGTCATCGCGCCCAGCACGTGCAGGAACAGCGGCCAGAACGGCCGGCCGAGGGCGAGCACGGTCACGAGCCGGGCTTCCAGATCATCAGGACGAGGATCGCGAACGTCGCCAGGCCCGCCGCGTAGGAGACGGCGGCGCCGGTGCGGTCGCGGAGGAGCGCACGCAGCTCGTCGCTCGGCGCGTCGCCCTCGCCGGCCAGCCGTTCGGCGAGCTCGCGCGAGCGTTCCTGGTGGCGGCCGCCGATCCCGCCGAGCGCGTTCGCCGCGACCCAGAGCGCGAGCGAGGCCCAGATCCAGCCGGCGCCGATCGAGAAGCCGAGCCGGTGCCAGAGCCAGATCCCGAAGACGAGCGTGCCGAGGACGCCGGCGTAGATCACCGGCAGCGCGTACCTGATCAGCCGGAGCAGCGCCGCAGTCTCGCTCGGGCGCGCGGAGCGGACCGCGAGCACGTTGAGGACGCCGGCTGCGACGGAGCCGCCGACGAAGCAGAACGCAGAGGCGACGTGCAGCATCAGGAGCCACTGGGTGCCCGACACGGGGCCGAGCGTACGCTTCCGCACGGATGGACGAGCGCGAACGGCACCTGCGGCTGCTGACCGAGACGATCGAGGCTGTCAACTCGACGCTCGACCTGCAGGAGGTGCTCGCGCTCGTCGCGACGAAGGTCGCGTTCGCGCTCGACGCGGACGCGTGCTTCGTCTACCTCTACGACGAGCGCGCGGACGAGCTCGTGCTGCGGGCGACGCACGGCACGCCGATCGACGAGATGTCGCGGCGGCCGCGCATGCGTCCCGGCGAAGGGATCACCGGCTCGGCCGCCGCGGCGCGCGCGCCCGTGATGCTCGCGTCGCAGGCGCACCTCGACCCGCGGTTCAAGAACTTCCCGAACCTGCCGGAGGACGAGTACGAGTCGATCCTCGCCGTGCCGATCCTGACGCGCGACGGGACGCTCGAGGGCGCGCTCAACGTGCGCACGCGTGAGCCGCGCGCGTTCTCCGACGACGAGGTGGAGCTGCTGCTCGCGATCGCGGCGCAGGTCGCGCAGTCGATCGAGCACGCCAAGCTGTACACGGAGGCGCAGCGGCGCGTGCACGAGCTCGAGGCGCTCGCGCGGATCTCCGAGGCGGTGCAGGACTCGCTGTACCTGGAGGAGTCGCTCGAGGCGATCGTGAAGACGACCATGGACGCGCTCCAAGCGACGGGAGCCGCGCTCGTTCTCGACGACGGCCGCATCGCGTGGCCGGAAGGCGTTGCCGCGACGTATGCGATCCGCCAGCCGCTGCGGTGGCGCGGCCGCCAGATCGGCGAGCTCGTCGCCGACCGCGAGACGCCGTTCTCCGACGCGGAGCGCGAGCTGCTCGCGTCGATCGCGACGCACGCCGCGGTCGCGCTCGAGCACGGCCGCGCGGTGATGCGCGGCGTCCTCGCGCAAGAGATCCACCATCGCGTGAAGAACAACCTGCAGACGGTCGCGTCGCTGCTGCGGCTGCAGGCGCGATCGTCGGACGCCGTCGACCCGCGTGAGGCCCTCGAGCACTCGGTGAACCGCATCCTGGCGATCGCGGCGGTGCACGAGCTGCTCACCGAGCGGCGCGAGGAGGACGTCGAGCTGGCCGACCTGATCGAGCGGCTGCGCGCGATGCTCGTGCAGGGCGTCGGCGGCGGCAAGGAGGTGTCGGCGTCGCTGGCGGCGGTGACGCTGCCGGGCGCACGCGCGACGGCGCTGGCGCTCGTGTTCGCGGAGCTCCTCCAGAACGCGCTCGAGCACGGCGGCGACCGGATCCGCGTCGAGCTCGCGCGCCGGAACGGCGATCTCGTGCTCGCGATCGCCGACGACGGCGGCGGCCTCGGCGGCGCGCGCGCGGGGACGGGGCTGTCGATTGTGCAGGCGCTCGTCCGCGACGAGCTGCAGGGCACGCTCGAGCTGACGTCGTCGCCCGGCACGCGCGCCGAGGTCGTCTTCCCGGCCTGACCGCACGGCTGTGGACGATCTGCGCGCGTTCGTCACCTTCGGCTGCCACGCCCCCTCGTCTCTTCCGTCCCCACCGCGAGCAGGCACTTCACGCTTTCGTGACGAAGCCGTCGCGAAGCTGCGACGGTGGCTGCCACCATCCGGGGCTCGCCCAGCCGCGTCCCGCCGTGCGAGGGTATGAGCGGTGAGCGGACTGCGGATCCTGATCGCCGAGGACGAGACGATCATCCGGCTCGACCTGCGCGACCTGCTCGAGCGCGCGGGGCACGAGGTGGCCGGCGAGGCGCGCGACGGGGAAGAGGCCGTCGTCCTCGCGCGCGAGCTCCGGCCCGACCTCGCCATCATGGACGTGAAGATGCCGCGGCTCGACGGGATCGACGCGGCGAAGCGGATCCTCGAGGACCACCCGATGCCGATCGTGCTCCTGACGGCGTACGGCCAGCAGGAGGTGGTCGCCCGCGCCGTCGAGGCGGGCGTGTTCGGCTACCTCGTGAAGCCGTTCCGCGAGCAGGACCTCGTCCCCGCGATCGAGACGGCGCGCGCGCGCCACGCGGAGCTCTCCGCGGTGCGCGAGGAGGCGGAGTCGCTCGCGGAGGCGCTCGCAGCGCGCAAGGCGATCGAGCGCGCGAAGGGGCTGCTGATGGAGAAGGAGGCGCTTTCGGAAGCCGACGCGTTCGACCGCCTGAGGCGCGCGAGCCAGGTGTCGGGCCGCCCGCTGAAGGTGATCGCGGAGGCCGTCATCGCTACGCTCGGAGCCGAATGAGCACGACCGTCACGCCTCCGCGCGAGCGCGCCCGCCGCGGCACAGGCTCCGGCACCGGCGACGCCTGGCGCGTGATCGTCCTGAACGACGACCACAACACGTTCGAGGGCGTGGCCTTCGCGCTCGCGCAGACCCTTCCGGGCATCGACTACGCGAAGGGGATGGCGCTCGCGAACCGCATCCACAACACCGGCCGCGCGATCGTGTGGTCGGGCCACCGCGAGGTCGCCGAGCTCTACCACGCGCAGCTCGCGGGCTACGGCCTCACGATGGCGCCGCTTGAACGCTGACGACGGCATCCGCCGCGTCTTCGCCGCGTTCCGCGGCGGCGACCCGCGGGCGCTGTTCGAGGTGATTGCCGAGGACGCCGTGTGGACGGTCAACGGGAGGGTCCCCGTCGCGCAGGTCTACGCGGGCCGCGAGCGGATCTTCGAGCTGTTCCGCGAGACGCGGCGCCTGACGGGCGGCACGTACCTGTCCACGCTGAAGTGGGCCCTCGCGGACGGCGAGCACGCGGTCGCGGTCTACCGCGCGCAGGGCCGGCGAGACGGCCGCGAGCTGGACATCGACCAGGTGCTGCTGATCGACCACTACGGGGGGGTCTGGAAGAACGTCGTCGCCATCCCGGCCGACGGTCCCGCGTTCGAGCGTTTCTGGGCGGCGGCGTGAGGCTCGGCGTTCAGCTCCCGGAGGTGGAGCGCGACGTCAGGCGGGACGAGCTCGCGGCGATGGCGCGAGCGGCCGAGGAGGTCGGCTTCGACTCGATCTGGCTCGGCGACCACCTCCTCTACCGCGACCCCGAGCGCGGGCCGTGGGACTGCTGGACGGGCCTCGCCTGGCTCGCCGGCGTCACGGAGCGCGTCCGGCTCGGGCCGCTCGTCGCGTGCACCGCGTTCCACCCGCCGGGCGTCCTCGCGCGGATGGCGGCCACCGTCGACGAGCTGTCGGGCGGCCGGCTCGTGCTCGGGCTCGGCGCGGGCTGGAACGAGGTCGAGTTCCGTGCGTTCGGGCTGCCGTTCGACCACCTCGTCTCGCGGTTCGAGGAGGCGTTCGAGATCGTGCGGCGGCTCCTCGGCTGCGAGCGTGTCACGTTCCACGGCCGCTTCCACCACGTCGACGACGCGGTGCTCCTCCCGCCGCCCGCGCGCCGGCCGACGCTGATGGTCGGCGCGAACAGGCCGCGCATGCTCGCAATCACGCTCCCGCACGTCGACGTCTGGAACACCTGGTTCACGCGGTACGGCAACACCGTGGACGGCTTCGCGAAGCACAACGCCGAGGTCGACGCGGCGGCAGAGCGCGCAGGCCGCGACCCGACGGAGGTCGAGCGCAGCGCGTGTGTGTTCGTGTCGGTGGACGGCCGTGTCGGTGCGCGCCGCAACGACGAACGCCTCCGTCCCGTGCCGGTCGACGAGCTCCCGGCGCACCTGCGCGCGCTCGAGGAAGCCGGCGCAGACGAGGCGATCCTCGTTCTCGACCCGATCACGGAGCAGTCGATCCGCGCGCTGCCGCTCTAGCTCGACGAGCTCGACGCGAACAGCGCCTCCCAGCGCTCGAGCAGCCGCTCGAGCTCGGCGCGTGCACGCCTGTGCGCGGCGACGAGCTCGACGTCCGACCAGTCGGCGGCCAGCTTCGCTTCCACCTCCGCGAGCCGCGCCTCGGCGCGCTCGACCTCCGCCTCGACGAGCTCGAGCGGGGTGGGATCCGGCCTCGGCGGACGCTTCGAGCGCTCGCGCTGCGGCTTCGGCGGGGGCGGCGCCTCGACCTCGACCGACTCCTGCGCACGCACGTAGTCTGCCCACCCGCCGGCGTACGAGACGACCCGCCGCTCTTCGATCGCGAGCAGCCGCCCGGCCACCGCGTCGAGGAGCGCGCGGTCGTGCGACACGATCAGCACCGTGCCCGGGAAGGCCTCCAGCGCGCTCTCGAGCGACTCGCGCGACTCGAGGTCGAGGTGGTTCGTCGGCTCGTCGAGCACGAGGAAGTTCGCGCCCGAGGCGACGACGACCGCGAGCGCGAGCCGCCGGCGCTCGCCGCCGGAGAGCGCCGCCACGGGCTTCTCGTGCTCGTCCCAGCCCGAGAAGAGGAACCGCCCGAGGAGCGCCTGCGCCTCGGGACGCTTGAGCCCGGTGCCGGACATCGCGGCCTCGAGGACCGATCCGCGTTCGTCGAGCTCCGCCTCGTGCTGCGAGAAGTACGCGGGCAGGACGCCGTGGCCGAGGCGCACCTTGCCTGCGGCGGCGTCGCGGAGCCCGAGGACGGTCTCCAGCAGCGTCGTCTTCCCCGAGCCGTTCGGGCCGACGAGCGCCACGTGCTCTCCGCGTTCGATCGCGAACGAGGCGTCTTCGAGCAGGAGCTTCGCGCCGGCCTCGATCCGAAGGCCGTCCGCGACGACGACGTCGCGGCCGGAGCGGGCCGGCCTCAGGAACTCGAACCCGAGCCTCCGCCGCCGTCGGTCCGGGGCGAGCACGCGGTTCGCCTGCAGCTTCTCGATCTGCTTCAGCTTCGACTGCGCCTGGCGCGCCTTCGTGGCCTTGTAGCGGAAGCGCTCGACGAAGCGCTCGAGCCGCGCGAGCTCCTCCGCCTGACGCTCGGCCGTCTTCGCCTGGTGCAGGTCGCGCGCCGCCTGCTCGCGCCGCCACACGTGCCAGGCGCCGGGGAAGTAGACGGACTTGCCGTCCTCCAGCTCGAGCACGGCAGTCGTCACCGCCTCGAGGAACCAGCGGTCGTGCGCGACGAGGATGACTGCCGCGTCGAGTGTGCGGAGCAGCTCCTCCAGCCACTCGAGCGACTCGATGTCGAGGTGGTTCGTCGGCTCGTCGAGCAGCAGGAGGTCCGGCTGCGACGCGAGCGCGCGCGCGAGCGACGCCCGCGTCAGCTCGCCGCCGGAGAACGTCGACAGCGGCCGGTCGAGGTCGTCGTCCGTGAAGCCGAGCCCGCGGACGACCGACGTCGCGCGATCGCGCCAGTCGTAGCCGCCCGCGTGCTCGAGCCGCGCCTGCGCCTCCGCGTAGCGGCGGAGCATCACCGCGTCGTGCTCGCCGGCCGCCATCCGCCGCTCGAGCGTGCGCAGCTCGCCCTCGACGGCGGCGAGGTCGGCCGTTCCCGCCAGCACGTAGTCGCGCAGCGGCCGCGGCGACTGCGCCGGCGGGCGCTGGTCGTGGAGCGCGACGCGCGCGCCCTTCTCCGATGCGAGCTCGCCCGCCTCCAGCGAGACCTCGCCCGCCAGCGCGCGCAGGAGCGTCGTCTTGCCGGCTCCGTTCGGGCCGGCGAGCGCGAGCCGGTCGCGCCGCTCGACCTTGAACGAGACCCCGTCGAAGAGGACGCTGCCCGAGAGCTCCTTGCGGAGCTGCGATGCGATCAGGACCGCCACGGCTCCAAACTATCCTCCGGCTCCGTGAGCCCGACCCGGATCGTCGCGCTCGACGTCGGCTCGTCCTCCGTGCGGGCGGTCGCGTACACGGAGGACGGCGTCGCGGAGCCGGGCGACGCGCACCTCGCCTACACGTCGCGCGACGCCGACGAGCTGGTCGATGCGTGCCGCGCCGTGCTCGCGCACGTCGGCGCGGGCGACGCGCTCGCCGTCTCCTGCTTCTGGCACTCGCTGCTGCCGCTCGACGCGCTCGAGCGGCCGCTGTCGCCGGTGCTGACGTGGCGCGACGTCGCGGGCAAGCCGCCGCCGCTCGAGCCCGAGTCGTACCACCGCCGGACGGGCTGCTTCCTCCACCCGTCGTACTGGCCGGCGAAGCTCGCTCTCGTGGACGCGGCGCGCTATGTCTCGTTCGCCGACTACCTCCTGCTGAAGCTGGCGGGCGAGCTGCGCACGAGCATCTCGATGGCGAGCGGTACCGGCCTCTACGACCCGAACAGCCTGTGCTGGGACGCGGAGACCCTGGACGCGCTCGGGCTCGACGAGGTGCGGCTCGCGCCGGTGTCGGACGAGGGCGTCGCCGGCACGTGGCCCGCGCTCGGGGACGGCGCCTGCTCGAACGTCGGGAGCGGCTGCACCGAGCGCGGGCGCGCGGCGGTGATGGTTGGCACCTCCGCCGCCGCACGAGTGGTGTACCAGGCGCACTCGGCGGAGCCGCGGCCCGGCCTCTTTCTCTACCGGGTCGACGAGCGCCGGTTCTGCGAGGGCGGTGCGCTCTCCGACGGGGGCAACCTCCACGCCTGGCTGCTGCGCACGCTGCGGGCGGACGACCTCGACGCGATCGCCGACCGCCCGCCCGCCGCGCACGGCCTCCGGTTCCTCCCGTTCCTCGGCGGGGAGCGGTCGCTGGGCTGGGATCCGGACCGGCGCGGCCTCCTCGACGGCCTGTCGTTCGCGACGACGCCCGAGGACATCGCCCAGGCCGCGCTGGAAGGAGTTGCGTACAGGCTCGCCGACGTGCTCGCCGCGATCGACGGGCTCGAGTCCGTCGTCGCGACCGGCGGCGGCCTGCTCGCCAACCCCGGCTGGCTCCAGGTGCTCGCGGACGTGCTCGGGCGGCCGGTCGAGGTGTCGGGCGAGCCGGAGGGGTCGGCCCGCGGAGCGGCCGTCGTCGCGCTCGAGCGGCTCGGCCTCTCCGTCCCGCCCGCGCCGATCGCGCGCGTCGTGGAGCCGCGCCTCGACCGTCACGAGATCCACGTGGCGGCGATGGAGGACCAGCGGAGGCTGATGCGCGCACAGGAGGCGGCAGCCTCGGGTTAGTGGTTACGCTCGCAGGGAAGCGGACCGAGGGAGGTAGCGCTTGCCGAACAGCGAGATCGAGCAGCTCTCCATCGACACGATCAGGACGCTGTCGATGGACGCGGTGCAGCAGGCCAACGCGGGCCATCCCGGCACGGCGATGGCGCTCGCACCGCTCGCCTACCTCCTCTACACGGAGGTCATGCGTCACAACCCGGCGCATCCCCACTGGCCCGACCGGGACCGCTTCGTGCTGAGCGCGGGCCACGCCTGCATCCTCCAGTACGCGACGCTGCACCTGACCGGCTACAACCTGTCGCTGGAGGAGCTCAAGCGGTTCCGGCAGTGGCAGTCGGCGACGCCCGGCCACCCGGAGTACCGGCACACGCCCGGTGTCGAGGTGACCACGGGCCCGCTCGGCCAGGGGTTCGCGAACGGTGTCGGAATGGCGTTCGCGGAGCGCTTCCTCGCGGCGACGTTCAACCGGCCGGCGGTCGAGCCGGTCGTCGACCACCGGGTCTACGCGATCTGCTCGGACGGCGACCTGATGGAGGGCGTCTCGAACGAGGCCGCCTCGCTCGCGGGCACGAACGGTCTCGGCAAGCTCGTCTACTTCTACGACGACAACCACATCACGATCGATGGCACGACCGCGATCTCGTTCACCGAGGACCGCGCCGCGCGCTTCGCGGCGCAGGGCTGGCACGTGCAGAAGGTCGACGACGCCAACGACCTGGAGTCGCTGCGCGAAGCGATCGCGGACGCGCAGGCCGAGGCCACGAGACCGTCGCTGATCGTCGTCCGCTCGCACATCGCCTTCGGCGCGCCGCGTGCGGTCGACACGGCGAAGGCGCACGGGAGCCCACTCGGCGAGGAGGAGGTGCGCGCGACGAAGAAGGCGCTCGGGTGGGACCCCGACAAGCACTTCTACGTGCCCGGCGAGGTCTACGACCACATGCGCCAGATCGACCGCGGCAACGCGGCCGAGACGGAGTGGAACCAGCGCTTCGCGCGCTGGTCGGAAGCGTTCCCCCGGGCGCGCGAGGAGTGGGACGCGGCCTGGGATGGCCGGATCGGCGCGTGGCAGCTCCCGGACTTCGAGCCCGGCGAGGAGCTCGCGACGCGGGCGGCCGGCAAGACGGTGATGCAGGCGTTCAAGCACGCCGTGCCGACGATGATCGGCGGCGCCGCCGACCTCGTCGAGTCCACGTACACCGAGTTCGTCGGCGGCGGTCTCTTCTCGCGCGACTGGGCGGGCCGCAACATCGCCTTCGGGATCCGCGAGCACGCCATGGGGTCGATCGTGAACGGCATCGGCGTCCACGGCGGCTGCGTGAAGCCGTACGGCTCGACGTTCCTCATCTTCAGCGACTACATGCGGCCCGCCGTCCGGCTGTCGGCGCTGATGGAGTTGCCGGTCGTGTGGGTGTGGACGCACGACTCCGTCGGCCTCGGCGAGGACGGCCCGACCCACCAGCCGGTGGAGACGTACGCTGCGCTGAGGGCGATCCCGAACCTCTGGTTCGTCCGGCCCGCCGACGCGAACGAGACCGCGTGGGCGTGGAAGGTCGCGCTCGAACGCCGCGACGGCCCCGTCGCGCTCTCGCTGTCTCGCCAGAAGGTGCCGACCCTCGACCGCTCCGAGCTCGCGCCCGCGTCGGGCCTCGAGCGCGGCGCCTACACGCTCTTGGAGTCGAGCGCGTCGCCGGACCTGATCCTGATCGCGACGGGTGCCGAGGTCGGGCTCACCCTCGAGGCAGGTCGGAAGCTCGCCGAGGACGGCACGGCCGTGCGTGTCGTCTCCATGCCGTGCTGGGAGCTGTTCGAGCAACAGCCGGCGGAGTACCGCGACGAGGTGCTGCCGCCGGAGGTGAAGGCGCGGCTCTCGGTCGAGCCCGGGGTGGCGCTCGGCTGGGAGCGCTGGGTCGGCGACCGCGGCGCATCGGTGTCGCTCGACCACTACGGCGCGTCCGCCCCCGGCACGACCGTGCTCGAGCAGTTCGGCTACAACGTCGACAACGTCGTCGCGCGCGCCTCGGCGCTGCTGGCGAGGGTCTCGTGAAGGTGGCGGTGGCGTTCGACCACCGCGGCGTCCATCTGCGCGACGCCGTGCTCGACGCGCTATCCGAGCACGAGGTGCTCGACCTCGGAACGGACACGGACGCGGTGCGCATCGACTACCCCGACAAGGCGCGCGAGGTGGGCGAGGCGATCCAGCACGGCGAGGCCGAGCGGGCCGTGCTCGTCTGCGGCTCCGGCGTGGGCGCCGCGGTGGCGGCCTGCAAGCTGACGGGCATCCGCGCGGCGATCTGCCACGACACGTACTCGGCGCACCAGGGTGTCGAGCACGACGACATGAACGTGCTCTGCCTCGGGTCGGAGGTCGTGGGGCCGTCGCTCGCGCGCGAGCTCGTGACCGTGTTCCTGAATGCGACCTTCGACGGCGGCGAGCGCTACGTGGCGCGTCTCGTGAAGGTCGCCGAGCTGGAAAGGACGATGAAGGATGGCCAAGTCACGCCTGCATGAGCTCGCCGCGCGCGGGCAGTCGATCTGGTTCGACACGCTCTCCCGGGAGCTCGTCCACTCGGGCGGGCTGAAGCGGATGATGGACGAGGACGCCGTCACCGGCGTCACCTCGAACCCGACGATCTTCCAGAAGGCGCTCTCGTCGGGCGACGCGTACGACGAGGACATGCGCAAGCTGCTCGCCGAGACCGACGACCCGCAGGAGATCTTCTTCTCGCTCGCGCTCCAGGACATCCGGGACGCCTGCGACGTCCTCCAGCCGGCGTACGAAGCCTCGAACGGGGTCGACGGCTACGTCTCGATGGAGGTGCTGCCGGATCTCGCGTACGACACCGAGGCGACGTTCGACCAGGCGCGCTGGATCGCGACGGAGGTCGACCGCCCGAACGTCTACGTCAAGATCCCGGCGACGATGGCCGGGCTGCCGGCGATCGAGGACTGCATCGCGCACGGGACGTCGATCAACATCACGCTCATCTTCTCGCTCGAGCGCTACAAGGCGGTCGTCGAGGCGTACCTGCGCGGCCTCGAGCGGCTGGTGGCCGGGGGGGGCGACCCGTCGAAGGTCGCGTCCGTCGCGTCCTTCTTCGTCTCGCGCGTCGACACCGAGGCCGACAAGCGGCTCGAAGGGCACCCCGAGCTGCAGGGCAAGCTCGCGATCGCGAACGCCAAGCTCGCCTACCAGCATTACCTGGAGACGTTCAAGGGACCGCGCTGGGACTTCCTCGCGGGCAAGGGCGCGACGAAGCAGCGCTGCCTCTGGGCGTCGACGTCGACGAAGAACCCCGCGTACAGCGACGTGCTCTACGTCGAGGAGCTGATCGGTCCCGAGACGGTCAACACGATGCCGCTGGAGACGATCGAGGCGTTCCAGGACCACGGCGAGATCCGCGGCGACACCGTGCTGGAGGGCGTCGACGAGGCGCGCGACCTGCTCGTACGCCTCGAGGAGGTCGGCGTCTCCTACGACGACGTCACGGAGACGATCGAGGCCGAGGGCGTGCAGAAGTTCGCGGACTCGTACGACCAGATCGTCGAGAGCATCCGCGCGAAGCGCGGCTCGCTCGCGGCGGCATGAAGCCGGCCGAGATCGTCGAGCGGATCTGGGAGCGCGACGCGACCCTCTGGACCGGCGCCGACGAGGCGAAGTGGCTCGGCTGGCTCGACGAGCCGTGGCGGATCCGGGAGGACGTCGACCTGCTGATGCAGTTCGCCGACTCCGTCGTCGATCGCGTCGACGACGTCGTGCTGCTCGGCATGGGCGGGTCGTCGCTCGCGCCGGAGGTGATCCGGCGGGCGTTCCGGCAGGAGAGCTTCCACGTGCTGGACACGACGCACCCGCAGGCGATCCGGGACCTCGAGTCGAGGATCGACGTCGCGCGCACGCTCTTCGTCTCGGCGTCGAAGTCGGGGTCGACGCTCGAGACGCGCTCCCACACGGACTACTTCCAGCAGAAGGGCGGCGTGTGGGCCGCGATCACCGATCCGGGCTCGGAGCTCGAGGCCCTCGCGCGCGAGCGCGGCTTCGACGCGGTGTTCCCCGGCGAGCCGACGATCGGCGGCCGGTACTCGGCGCTCTCGCCGTTCGGGATCGTCCCGGCGGTCCTGATGGGGATCGACGTCGTCCGGCTGCTGGAGCGGGCGCAGGAGATGGCGGACGCGTGCCGCCTCGCCGAGGGGAACCCCGGCCTCGACCTCGGGCTGTCGCTCGGCGAGAACTGGCGCGACGGCCGTGACAAGGTCTGCATCGAGGAGGGCGAGGTCGGGTTCGGGCTGTGGGCCGAGCAGCTCCTGGCGGAGTCGACCGGGAAGCAGGGCAAGGGCCTCGTGCCCGCGCCTGGACAGCCCGCCGACCTCCCGGATACGCAGCTGCAGGAGGTGCGGCTCTCGTCTGAGTACGAGCTCGGGCAGGAGTTCTTCCGCTGGGAGTTCGCGACTGCGGTCGCCGGCTCGATCCTCGGCATCAACCCGTTCGACCAGCCCGACGTTCAGGCGGCCAAGGACAAGACCTGGCAGATCCTCTCCTCCGGCGAGGATCCGCTCGTTGCTCCGCGCAGTTCTGCAGAAGAGCTGTTCGCGCAGGCGAAGCCCGGCGATTACGTGGCGATCCTGGCGTTCGTGAATCCGACGGCGGAGAACGAGGCGAAGGTGCTGGCGCTCGCCGACCGGGCGCGCGAAGCCACGGGGTGCGTCGTCACGCACGGGTTCGGGCCCCGGTACCTGCACTCGACCGGGCAGCTCCACAAGGGCGGCCCGCCGACGGGTCTCTTCCTGCAGGTGGTCGACGACACCGGCGACGAGATCCCGATCCCGGGCCGGCCGTTCGGGTTCGGCAAGCTGATCCGGGCGCAGGCGGCAGGAGACCTCGCATCGCTGCAGGAGCGCGGCCGGCGCGTCGCGCGCATCCGTCTCGAGGAGGTGTGAACCGATGCAGCTCGGGATGATCGGGCTCGGCCGCATGGGCGGCAACATGACGAAGCGCCTCGAGGAGCACGGGCACGACGTGAAGACGTACGACCCGCACGTGGAGTCGACGGCGGCGACGCTCGAGGAGCTCCGCGACCAGCTCGACAAGCCGCGGTCCTTCTGGATGATGGTGCCGGCGGGAGACGTCACCGAGAGCACGTTCCGCACGCTGCTCGGGCTCGCCGACCCGGGCGACGTGATCGTCGACGGCGGCAACTCGTACTTCCGCGACTCGCAGGAGCGCCATGCGCGCGCGCAGGAGCAGGGCGTCCACTTCGTCGATGTCGGCACCTCGGGCGGGATCTGGGGCCTCGAGGTGGGCTACTGCCTGATGGCGGGCGGCGAAGACGACGCGATCGCGCAGATCGAGCCGGTGCTGCGCGACCTCGCGCCGAAGGACGGCTACGCGCACGTCGGCGCGTCCGGCGCGGGCCACTTCGTGAAGATGGTCCACAACGGGATCGAGTACGGCCTCATGCAGGCGTACGCCGAGGGGTTCGAGGTCATGCGCGGCTCCGAGTTCGAGCTCGACCTGCACCAGATCGCCGGCATCTGGCGGTACGGGTCGGTCGTCCGCTCGTGGCTCCTCGAGCTGCTGCACAGCGCGTTCGAGATCGACGGCTCCGACCTGGAGAAGATCCGCGGCTACGTCGAAGACTCCGGAGAGGGGCGGTGGACGATCGCCGAGGCGATCGCCGAGGACGTCCCGGCGCCCGTGATCACGGCGGCGCTGTTCGCGCGGTTCGCGTCGCGGCAGGAGGAGTCGTTCGCGGCGAAGGTGAACGCCGCGCTTCGCAACCAGTTCGGCGGACACGCCGTCCGCGCCGTCGAGCACGCGCAGGCGCAGACGCAAGACCCGCGCGGATGACCGTCGCCGAGCAGAACCCGCTCCTCGAGGGCCTGCGGCTACGCAGGCGCCCCGACCCGTGCATCCTCGTCATCTTCGGGGCCTCGGGCGACCTCACCTCGAAGAAGCTGATTCCGGCGCTCTACGCGCTCGCGGTCCGGCATCTGCTCCCGGAGCGGTTCGCGATCGTCGGCGCCGCCCGCAGCGAGGAGTCGGACGACGACTTCCGCGAGAGGATGAAGCAGTCGGTCCGCGAGCACGCCCGCGACCCGTTCGACGAGGAGATCTGGTCGTCGCTCGCCGAGGCGATGCACTACGTCACGCTCGACTTCGCGGACGAGAAGGGCGAGGACGAGCTGCGCGACACGCTGACGCGTCTCGACGAGGAGCGCGAGACGGGAGGCAACCGCGTCTACTACTTTGCGGTGCCGCCCTCGGCGATCGGCACGCTGCTCGAAGAGATCGCCGAGCGGCGCGGCGCCGGCGGGTGGATCCGCCTGATCATCGAGAAGCCGTTCGGCCACGACCTCGAGTCGGCGGAGGCGCTGAACGAGCAGATCCAGCAGCACTTCGCCGAGAACGAGGTCTTCCGGATCGACCACTATCTCGGCAAGGAGACCGTCCAGAACATGCTGGCGCTCCGGTTCGCGAACGGCATCTTCGAGCCGATCTGGAACCGCCAGTTCATCGACCACGTGCAGATCACCGTCGCGGAGTCGATCGGGATCGAAGGGCGCGCCGGCTACTACGAGCAGGCGGGCGCGATCCGCGACATCTTCCAGAACCACCTGCTGCAGCTCGTCGCGATCACCGCGATGGAGCCGCCGATCGATTTCACCGCCGACTCGGTGCGGAACGAGAAGGTGAAGGTGCTGAAGGCGCTGCACACGCCGGGGCCGAAGCACGTCGTGCGCGGGCAGTACGGGCCCGGTTACGTCGAGGGCGAGGAGGTCCGAGGCTACCGCGAGGAGGACGGAGTCGCGCCCGGCTCGATGACGGAGACGTACGTCGCGGCGAAGCTGTACGTCGACAACTGGCGCTGGGCGGACACGCCGTTCTACGTGCGCATGGGGAAGCGGCTCGCCCGGCGTGAGACCACGATCGCGATCCAGTTCAAGCGCGCTCCGCACCCCCCGTTCGAGGACGGCGCCGCGGACGGGCTCCGGCCGAACGTGCTCCTGATCCACGTGCAGCCGAACGAGGGCGTGTCGCTCGCGATCGGCGCGAAGGTGCCGGGGCAGGGGATGACGATCCGGACCGTGCACATGGACTTCCTGTACGGCGGCGCGTTCCGCGAGGGGCTGCCCGACGCCTACGAGCGGCTGATCCTCGACGCGATGCTCGGCGACGCGACGCTGTTCACGCGGTCGGACGAGATCGAGGAGCAGTGGGCGCTCGTGGACGCGATCGTCGGCATGTGGCGGCGCGACCGCCCGTCGTTCCCGAACTACGCGGCGGGGACGTGGGGGCCGTCGGCCGCTGACGAGCTGCTGCACCGGGACGGTCGGTCGTGGCGGCGCCACTGACCCCGGGCGCTCCCGTCGAGGACGACTGGTCGGGCGAGGACGTCACGATCGCGCAGATCGAGCGCGAGCTGGCGCGGCTGCGCTACGAGTCGTCGCAGGAGGGCGCGCAGCCGAACCTGCGGACGTCGGTGATGACGCACATCGCGTGGGTGCCGCCGGAGTGGCAGCACGCGGCCGAGGAGACGCTGGCGGGGATGGCGGAGCGGCACCCCTCCCGCACGCTGCTCCTCATCCCGCGGCCGGAGGCGGAGGACGGGCTGGACGCGCTCGTCTCCGTTCGCTGCTTTCCCATCGGAGACCGCGCGATCTGCGGCGAGGTGGTCGAGCTGACGCTGCGCGGCTCGCGCGCGGCCGCGCCGGCGTCGATCGTGCTCCCGCTTCTCATCTCCGACCTGCCGGTGTTCTGCCGCTGGCGCGGCCAGCCGGAGTGGGAGTCGCCGGCGTTCGAGCAGCTCGTGGGTGTCGCCGACCGTCTGGTCGTCGACTCGACGGAGTGGCCGGACGTGCCCGGTGCGTACGCGCGGCTCGCGCAGCTCTTCGACCGCGTCATGGTCTCGGACATCGCGTGGGACCGCACGGAGCGCTGGCGCGGGCTGCTCGCGTCCTTGTGGCCCGAGATCGACGCGGTGCGGTCCCTGCGCGTCCACGGCACGCGCGCGCAGGGGCACCTCCTGCGCGGGTGGCTCGTCTCGCGGCTCGGCCACGACGTCGGTCTGGACCTCGACGAGCAGGAGCGGCTCGAGGCGATCGACCTCGACGGCAACCCTGCGCCGTTTCCGCCCGGCAACCCGCCCAATGCGAGCGACGTCCTCTCCGCCCAGCTCGATCGCTTCACCCGCGACCGCGTCTACGAAGAGGCAGCGCGCGCGGCCGCGGGCTCGCCGCGGCGCCTCGCCGCGTGACCCCGGGCGTCTGACACCGGTCCGACTGAAGTCAGACTGGTGTCTGACACACGAGAGGCGAACAAAAGTGTCACGAATCTCCGCGCTCATGGTGCGGAGCGAGATCGTGTGGCACCGTCGAGCGATGGCACCTCCACGGATCGAGATCGTCGGCGCGATGTACCACATCAACGACAAGGCTGTGGACGGGACGAAGCTCTTCGTCGACGAGAGCGACCGGGCGCTCTTCCTGCGGATGCTCGTCGAGCAAGCGCTGATGAGCGCGTGGTGCGTGCTCGCGTACTCGCTGATGACGACGCACTATCACCTCCTGCTGCGCCTCGAGAAGCTGACGCTGAGCAGCGGTTTCCAGCGATTGAACTCGCTGTATGCGCGCCGGTACAACCGACGCCACGGTCGGCGCGGCGCCCTCTGGCAGCGCCGCTTCTTCGACACGATCGTCGAGACGGACGCGCACTTCTACGAAGTGGTGCGCTACATCGCGCAGAACGCGCCGCGAGCGAACGCCTGCGCGACCGCGGCTGACTGGCCGTGGTGCGGCTACGGCGCGTCGATCGGCGCGGCGCCGGCGGATCCGCTCGTGGACGAGCGGGAGCTCCTTCGTTTCTTCGGGACGCGTCCGGACGAGGCGCGAACCAACCTGCGCCTCTACGTCGACGAAGCGGATCGGCGGGTGCGGTTTAGTCAGACTCGAGTCAGACTGCTGTCAGGCGCGAAGAAGTGAGACCACCTCGTCGTGGAGGCGGGCGTTTGTCGAGACGAAGCTGGCGTCGGGGGCGGGGGCGGCGCCGTCGTACGTCGTGCAGCGGCCGCCGGCCTCTTCGACCAAGAGCTGGACAGGGGCGTAGTCCCACACCTTCATCACCGTGTCGCACGCGACGTCGAGCGAGCCCTCGGCGACGAGGCAGTGCTGCCAGAAGTCGCCGAGGCCGCGGTTCGACCACGCGCGCGCGACGATCTCGCTCCATCCGGCGGGCATCCGCCTCGCCGACGTCGTCGATACCGATGCGTCCTCGAGCCGCGCCACCGCCGACACGGCGCACCGCGCGCCCGCGGCGAACGCGCCCTCTCCCCGCGCCGCCCACCAGCGGCGGCCGAGCGCAGGCGCGGACACGAGCGAGGCGACCACCGCCCCCTCCCGCACGAGCGCGAGCAGCGTCGCCCACACCGGCACCCCGCGCACGTAGTTCGTCGTCCCGTCGATCGGGTCGACGATCCACTTCGAGTCGCCGCCGTCGTCGCCGAGCTCCTCGCCGAGCACCCCCTCGCCGCGCCCGGACGCCGCGACGAGCGACCGGATCGCCTCCTCGGCCGCACGGTCGGCCTCCGAGACCGGCGTCAGGTCCGGCTTCGTGTCGACGCGCAGGTCGCGCGCGCCGAACCGCGCCATGGTGATCGCGTCGGCTGCGTCCGCGAGCGCCGACGCGAAGGCGACGTCTGCGTTCACGCAGCCCCCTCCAGCGCCGCCCCGGCTCCCAGCACCAGCGCGTCGTGACGGCCGACGACCTGGACGTCGCCGACGGCGAGCGCCGGCCACCCGAGCGCGTTGAACGGGAACGTGTAGAGCGTCATCGCCGCCCGCAACGCGAGCTCATCGCAGTCGGCCGGCGGCACCGGGCACGACAGCACCGGCGTCACGAGCACGTCGAACCCGTCCAGCGCCTCCTCCGCGCGCTCCCGATGCTCCGCGCGCGCCCGCACGGCCGCCTCGTACTCCGCGTCCGACACACGCAGGCACCGCTCGATCTTCGGCCGGATGTTCTCGCCGTAGAGCTCGCCGTGCTCGGCGTAGAGCTCGCGGTGCACGTCGGCAACCTCCCTCATGAACGCCGGCACGACCGCTTCCGCCGTCGGAAAGACGATCGGCTCGCCGACGCGGCCGCCCCACGCCGACGCGATGCGCAGATCGTCGAGCGACACCTCGGGCACCTCCCACCCGAGCAGCTCGGCGCACGCGGCCACATCGCGCGCGAGCGGCCCGGCGTGGTCGAAGCTGGGAGCGAGCGGGAAGAGGCCCTCCGTCGGCACGACGCCGTACGACGGCTTGAACCCGACGACGCCGCAGCACGCAGCCGGGATGCGGATCGAGCCGCCGGTATCGCTGCCGAGCGCGGCGTCGGCCTGGCCGAGGCCGACCGCGGCTGCGGACCCGCCCGAGGACCCGCCCGCCGTCAGCCCCGGGAACCGCGGGTTCGGGACGACGCCGTAGTGCAGGTTCTGCGACGTGACCCCGTACGCGAACTCGTGCAGGTTCGTCTTGCCGACGTCGACCCACCCGCGCGCCTCGAGCTCCGCGACCCACGCCGCCGACGCGGACGGGACGTGGTCGGCGAACACGGCGGAGCCGTACGTCGTGCGAACGCCGGCGGTGTCGAACAGATCCTTGACGGCGAGCCGGCGGCCGGGCGGCCCGTCGTCGAGCCGCGTGATCCAGACGCCGTCGCTCAGTCGAGCCAGAGGTAGACGAACGCGACTCCGACGGTCCCGAAGAACAGCACCCAGAAGAGGCCGAAGAGCGCCCAGCCCCACCGCATGTTCTTCCGGGCGAGCTCGGCGTCGAGCTGCGCCACTAGAGCACCACCGTGTCGACGGCCATCGCGGCGAAGAGGAGCGCGAGGTAGAGCAGCGAGAAGTGGAAGAGCCGCGCCGCGACGCGACGCTCCACGTTCCGCCGCAGCTCCACCGCGAGCCACAGGAACGCGACGCCGAGCACCGCCGCGGAGGCCCCGTAGACCCAGCCGAACGTCCCGAACGCCACCGGCGCGAGCGTCACCGCGACGAGCAGCACCGTGTACCGGAGGATCTGCCGCGCCGTCTCACGGTCGCCGCGCGTGACGGGGAGCATCGGCACGCCGGCTCGCGCGTAGTGCTCCTTGATCATCAGCGCGAGCGCCCAGAAATGCGGCGGCGTCCAGACGAAGACGACGACGAACATCACGAGCGCCGCCCAGCCGAGGTGGCCCGACGCGCCCGCGAACCCGACCAGCGGCGGCACGGCGCCGGCGGCGCCCCCGATCACGATGTTCTGCGGCGTCGAGCGCTTCAGCCAGCGGGTGTAGACGAGGACGTAGAAGAGGTTGCCGGCGAGCGCGAGCAGCGCGGTCGGGAGGTTCACGAGCGAGTCCAGCAGGACGAACGAGAACGCCGACAGCGCCAGCCCGAACTCGAGCGCCGCCTCCGGCGGCACGCGCCCGGCCGCGACCGGCCGGCGCTCTGTCCGCGCGCCCATCAGCCGGTCGATGTCGCGGTCGAGGTAGTGGTTCAGCGCCGACGCCCCGCCGCAGGCGAGCGCGAGGCCGGCCATCGTCACGCCGAACGCGCCGAGCGACGAGAGGCTGCGCGCGCCGACGAAGAACCCGGCGCCGCCCGTCAGCAGGAGCAGCGACATCACGCGCGGCTTCGTCAGCGTGACGTAGTCGCGCCACGGGCCGCGCTCGACGCCGCGCCGGAACGACGCGGCGGCGACCCAGACGGCGGCTCCGAGCGCGAACGACGCGAAGAGGAGATGCGGCGTACGGCCGGTCACGAGCGCCGCGAGCCCGAAGAGCACGAGCGCGCCGAGCGAGGGAAGGAGCAGGCGCCGAGCCGACACCCACGCGGCCGCGACGAGCGACGCCAGCGGCGGGAGCGCGATCGCCGCGAGCACGCGGTGCGCCGTGTGCCACCCGGCGGCGCCGGAGACGACCGCGAGCGTCGTGCCGCCGACGGCCGCGAGCGCAGTGAGGCGGGCCCACACCGCCATCAGAACCCGCGCGTCTCCGCGAGCCGGCGCCGCAGGTCGCGCAGGGGCCGCGCGCTGGTGACGTAGGGCACCGTGTCGAAGTTCCACGGCGGCGGAGGCGAGGTGGTGTACCACTCGAGCGTGTCGGCGACCCACGGGTCGTTTCCGGCCCGCGGCCCTACGCGCGACGCCTTCACGACGTTCGCGACGAAGACGAGCATCCCCAGCGCCATCACGAACGACCCCACCGTCGAGATCATGTTGTACGCCTCCCAGAGCCCGCCCGGGTGGTACGTGTAGACGCGTCGCGGCATGCCCATCAGCCCGAGCATGTGCTGGGGGAAGAACGTGAGGTTGAAGCCGACGAACACGAGCCAGAAGTGGAGCTTCCCGAGCTGCTCGTCGAGGATACGCCCGAACATCTTCGGCCACCAGTAGTAGAGGCCGCCGAAGATCCCGAAGATCGAGCCGCCGAAGAGCACGTAGTGCAGGTGGGCGACGACGAAGTAGGTGTCGGTCACCTGCCAGTCGATCGGGAACGACGCGAGGAAGATACCGGAGAGCCCGCCGACCGTGAAGACGCCGATGAAGCCGAGCGCCCACAGCATCGGCGTCGTGAAGCTGATGTTGCCGCGCCAGATCGTGGCGAGCCAGTTGAAGATCTTCACGCCGGTCGGGATCGCGATGATCATCGAGCTGAGCATGAAGAAGATGTCGAGGCCGATCGGCATCCCCACCGCGAACATGTGGTGCGCCCACACGAGCAGCGAGTAGAACGCGATGCCCGCGGTCGAGATCGCGACCGCCTTGTAGCCGAAGATCGGCTTGCGCGAGAAGACGGGAATGATCTCCGAGATCATCCCCATCGCCGGCAGGATCATGATGTAGACCTCGGGGTGCCCGAAGAACCAGAAGACGTGCTGGTAGAGGATCGGGCTGCCGCCGTGCGCGGGGTCGAAGAAGTGCGTTCCGGCCTGCCGGTCGAGCAGCATCAGGGTCAGCCCCGCCGACAGCGTCGGCAGGACGATGATCAGCAGCCACGCGTAGGTGACGATCGCCCAGCAGAAGAGCGGGATGCGCATCCACGACATCCCCGGCGTGCGCATGTTGTGGATCGTGACGACGAAGTTGATCGCGCCCACGAGCGAGGAGATGGAGAGGATGTGGAGGCCGAGGATCCACAGGTCCTGGCCGTCGCCGGGCTCGTGCAGCGTCGAGAGCGGGACGTAGGCGGTCCACCCGGCGCGCGCCGCGCCGTGGTTCGCGAAAAAGCTGAGGTAGAGAACGACGCCGCCGAGCAGGTACAGCCAGTACGAGAGCGCGTTCAGCCGCGGGAACGCCATGTCGCGCGCACCGATCATCAGCGGCACGAGGTAGTTCCCGAAGCCGGCCAGGATCGGGACGATGACCAGGAAGATCATCGTCGTGCCGTGCATCGTGACGACCTCGTTGTACGAGTTCTTCGTCAGGAAGCTCTCGTTCGGCGTGGCGAGCTGCGCGCGGATCAGCAGCGCGAGGATCCCGCCGAGCGCGAAGAACCCGAGTGCCGTGCCGATGTAGAGGATCCCGATCCGCTTGTGGTCGACGGTCGTCAGCCACGTCGTGACGCGCCCCCGCCGCCAGTCGGCGCGGTACGGCCGGACGACCTCGACGTCGACCGCCATCAGCCCGTCGCTCCGCTGTTCGCGAACCGCTTCGTGTAGGCGATCAGCGCGTCGATCTGGTGCCCGGTCCAGTTGAAGCCGACCGCCGGCATCTGCCCCTGCCCGCGCCGGAGGAGGTTCTCGATCCCCTTCCGGTCGGCGAGCAGCGGGTTGCCGCCGAGCGCCGGCCCGATGTACCGGTGGTCGAGGCGGTGGCACTTCTCGCACACGCCCTGCCACTCCTCGCGGCCGAGGTCGAGCGTCCCGGCGCCGCTCTTCCTCTGCGCGATGAACTGGTCGTACTGCGCGCGCGGCACGACGTGCACGTACCCGCTCATCAGCGCGTGCTGGATCCCGCAGAGCTCAGCGCAGCGCGCGACGTAGTCGCCGACCGGAGCCTCGAACCACGTGTGGTTGACCTTCCCCGGGATCGCGTCGTACTTGCCGCCGAGGTCCGGCACCCACCACGAGTGGTTGACGTCGTTCACGACGCCGATCACGTCCTCCTTCACGACCTCGTGCGCCGGCGCGACCATCCGGTCGATCGAGATCGCGCCGTTCGGGTAGCGGAAGAGCCAGTAGAACTGGTGGCCCTCGATCCCGATGACCGTCTCGTCGGCGGCTGCGGCCTTGGGCGGGTTGGCGATCCCGGGCAGCTTCACGAAGACGAAGGCCCCGATCGCAGCGAGGATCAGCACCGGGACGACGGTCCAGATGATCTCGAGCCGCGTCGCCCCGTGGATCTGCGGGCCTTCCGCCGTCGCTGCGCGCTTCCCGCGGCGGTACTTGACGATGAACGTGATCAGCGCGCCTTCGACGAGCAGGAAGATCGCGCCCGTGAAGCCGGCGACGAAGATGAACGCGTCGGTGATGCGGTGCGCGTTCGGCGAGTGCGGCTCACCGGGCAGGAAGCCTGCGTTCCCCGCCGCCGCCGTTCCCGCCAGGATGAGCGAACCGACGCTCGTGGCGAGTGTGGCGATGGCGGTGCGGCGCACGGCGAGTGGCATCGTATAGAGCGTGGAATCGCGAGGTTCCCGGGTGGAGCTGCCCGATTCGGTGACCCCGCCGTTCGAGGTCTTCGTCAACGGCGTGCCGCAGCGGGCGGGCGACGACTACGACCAGATCGGGCGCACGCTCGTGTTCCGAACGCACCTCGCTCCCGAAGGCCGCCTCGGGTTCTGGCGCTGGCTGTCGCTCTTCCTCGGGGTCGCCGGCACATACCGCAAGAACGACACCGTCGACGTCGTCTACCACGACGGGGGCAGCCGGCGCGTCGTCACGTTGAAGCCGGTTCCGCCCGAGTGACGCCTCTAAGCTCCGGGGTCGTGGCGATCGTCGAGGAGGCACGCCCGAGCCGGCTCGGATCGCGGAGGCCGGACGCGCCGCCGCAGCTCGGCGACCGGTTCCGCGCGCTGCTCGAGGCGCCGTGGCTCGTGCCGGTGCTGCTGCCGGCGCTGACGCTGCTCTCGCTGTTCATCCGGACGCGCCAGCTCCACGCGGGGTTCTGGATCGACGAGGGGATCTCGGTCGGGATCGCGCACGAGCACTGGAGCTCGATCCCGCACCTGCTGCGCGAGGACGGGTCGCCGCCGCTCTACTACATGCTGCTCGGCCTCTGGGTCCGCGTGTTCGGCGACAGCGAGGCGGCGACGCACACGCTGTCGCTCGTGTTCGGCCTTGCGTGCGTCCCCCTCTCGTACTTCGCCGGGCGGGCGGTCTTCGGGCGCGTGACGGGGATCGCCTGCGCGATCCTCACGGCGCTCGACCCGTTCCTGACGTACTACGCGCAGGAGACGCGGATGTACGAGCTCGAGGCCCTGCTCTCGCTCGTCGTCGCGTGGTCGTACGTGGAGGGGATCCTGCGCGCCCGGCGCGCGTGGATCCCGCTCTTCGTCGTCTCGACGGCCGCGCTCGCGTACAGCCACAACTGGGGCCTCTTCCTCTGCTTCGGGCTCGCCGTAGCCACCGTCGTGCTCGCGCGGGAGCGGCTTCGGCTGTTCGCAGCCGCCGCGGCCGGCATCGCGGTCCTCTACGCGCCGTGGGTGCCGACGCTCCTCTTCCAGGCGAAGCACACGGGGGCGCCGTGGTCGACGCGGCCGAGCGTCCACGACCTCGTCCTCTCCGCCGGGAGCGTCATCGGCGGCGACACGCCCTTCGTCGCCCTCGCGCTCGTCGGTGGGGCTGCGCTCGGCGGCCTCGTGCTGCACGAGCGCACCCGCGAGCGGCGCGAGATCGTCGCGCTGCTCACGACCATCGGCGCCACCGTCGCGGTCGCGTTCGTCTCGTCGCAGATCTCGCCGGCGTGGACGTCGCGCTACTTCGCCGTGCTCTTCGGGCCGGTGATCCTGCTGGCCGGGCACGCGATCGCGCGGGCGCGCGGGCTCGGGCTCGCGACGCTCGTCGCGCTCGTCTTCCTGTTCGCCGGCTACTCGGTCCGGAACGACAAGGAGAACGCGCGCGGGATCATGGCCGGCATCCGGCCCTACCTCAAGCCGGGCGAGCTGATCATCTCGACGCACCCCGAGCAGGTGCCGGTGCTCCGCTACTACACCGGTCCGGGGTACCGGTGGGCGACGACGCTCGGGCGCGACCCCGACCCGCTCATCTTCGACTGGCGCGACGCGGTGGCCCGCCTGAGGGCGGCGAAGGAGAAGGCGACGCTCGACTCGCTCCTGGCGACGGTGCCGCCCGGCGGGGAGTTCGTGGTCGTCGCCCCCGTGTTCCGCGACTACCGCGCGTGGCGCGCGAAGTGGACGAAGCTCGTCTGGCGGAAGGCGAACGACTGGTCGTGGCTCCTCGAGCACGACCCCCGCGTGAGCGTCGTCGCGCACGTCCGGAGCGACGAGATCGCCCTCAAGGAGAACTACTTCAAGCCGCTGCAGGCGTTTGTCTACCGCATGGCGCGGTAGCAACGATACGATCGGCCCACGGCGACGGCCGCCGCTCTGCTCCCTCATGACGAACGACACAACGCAGACGACGCTCGTCCTCGGCGGCGGCCCGGCCGGGTTGACGGCGGGCTACCTGCTCGGGAAGGCCGGCCGCGACGTGATCGTCGTCGAGGCGGAGGAGCAGGTCGGCGGGCTCGCGAAGACGGTCGAGCGCGACGGCTACCGCTTCGACCTGGGCGGCCACCGCTTCTTCACCAAGGCGCTCGAGGTGGACGAGCTGTGGCACGAGGTCCTCGGAGACGAGTTCCTGCGCCGCCCGCGCATGTCCCGCATCTACTGGAACAACCGTTACCTCGACTACCCGCTCCGCGGCCCCGACGTGATCCGGAAGCTCGGCCCGGTCGAGCTCGCGCGCTGCCTGGGCTCGTACGTGGCGGCGGCCGCGCGGCGGAAGGGGGAGGAGGAGTCGCTCGAGCAGTGGGTGACGAACCGGTTCGGGCGCAGGCTCTTCGAGCTCTTCTTCAAGAGCTACAACGAGAAGGTCTGGGGCGTGCCCGCGTCGGAGATCCGCGCGGAGTGGGCGGCCCAGCGGATCAAGGGGCTGTCGTTCTTCTCCGCCGCCCGCGCCGCGTTCTTCGGCAACAGGGGCAACAGGATCAAGAGCCTCATCTCCGAGTTCAACTACCCGCGCTACGGCCCGGGGCAGATGTGGGACGCGATGACGGACGCGATCCGCGCGCAGGGAGGCGAGGTCCTGCTGTCGGCGCCGGTGACGCGCCTCGAGCTCGCGGGCAGCCGCGTCGTCGAGGTCGAGGCGGGCGGCGTCGCGTACACCCTGCCCGAGGCCGTGATCTCGTCGCTGCCGCTGCGCGAGGTCGTGCGGATGGCGAGCCCCCCGGTGCCGCGGCACGTCCTCGCCGCCGCCGAGGGCCTCCGCTACCGCGACTTCCTCACCGTTGCGCTCGTCGTCGACGGCGAAGACTTGTTCCCCGACAACTGGATCTACATCCACGACCCGGGCGTGCGCGTCGGCCGCATCCAGAACTTCCGCTCGTGGTCTCCGTGGATGGTCCCCGACCCGGCGAAGGCCTGTGTGGGGATGGAGTACTTCTGCTTCGCCGGAGACGACCTCTGGTCGATGCCGGACGACGACCTCGTCGAGCTGGCGGCCGACGAGCTGGCGCGGCTGCGACTCGCGCCGAAGTCGAAGGTCGACCGTGGCTACGCGATCCGCGTGCCGAAGGCCTACCCGATCTACGACGCCGACTATGCGCAGCGCGTGCAGGTGATCCGCCGCTTCGTCGACGGGGTCGAGAACCTGCAGCAGGTTGGCCGCAACGGGCTGCACCGGTACAACAACTCGGACCATTCGATGCTGACGGCGATGCGCGCCGTCGACAACCTGATCACGGGAGCCGACCACGACATCTGGGCCGTCAACGCGGAGAGCGTCTACCACGAGACGCACGTCGAGGAGGAGCACCCCTACCGGACTGCCCCCGAGACGCCCGAGATGGAGGCGCTCGCGGCTTCCGGAACGGACTAGCGCCCTCCTCGTCCCCGCCGCGGTCCTCGGTGCCGCTGCGGCGCTCGTCTGGCTCGCGCTCCCCACCGTCTGGTGGACGCCGCTCAACGTGGACGAGGAGCTGACGCTCCGCGTCGCGGACTTCTCGTTCGCGCACGTCTTCCACATCGTCTCGTCGCAGCGCGGAGGCGGGCCGATCCACTTCTGGCTCGAGCACTTCCTGCTCGAGTGGTGGCCCGGGCTGCCGGCCCTGCGGGTGCCGTCGCTCGTCTTCCTCTGCGCCGCGCTGCCCGCCGTCGCCCTGATCGCACGGCGGCTCGCCGGCGACGAGGCCGCGGCCGCGGTCGTGGTGCTGACCGCGCTGTCGCCGATCCCCGTCCTCTACGCGACGTTCGGGCGGCCGCACACGCTGCTCTTCCTGTGGCTGATGTGGGCGACGGTGCTCGCGCTGCGGGCGGCGGACCGGCGCGACCGCCGGCTTTGGGCGGCCGCGGGCGCTGCGCTCGGGCTGTCCGTCTTCGTGCACCCGACGGCGCCGCTGTACGCGCTCACCGCGTTCGCGGCCGCGTTGCTGTACGCGCCGGGGTCACCCCGCGAGCGCGTCGCGGATGCGTGGCCCGGCGCGGCCGCGCTGCTCGTCACCTTCCTGCCCTACTACGTGAAGACGCTGCACGTGCTGAGCGACCGCTACGGCGTCAGCGCGCACGCGTCGCACGGGCGCACGTTCTCGGGGCGGCCGGTGTGGGAGGACGCGGTTCGCTTCGTGGCGCCCGGCCCTCACGACGTCAACTACTTCACCGTCCTCGGCGCGATCGGCGTCGTCGCGCTTCTCGCCCGCAAGGCGTACCGCGTGCTCCTCTTCTGCGCCGCGACGGTCGTCGTGCCCGTCGTCTTCTTCTCGGTCGTCCCGGCGAGCGGCGACTCCGCGCTCTTCTTCGACCGCTACATGATCCCGGCGACGCCGGCCTTCCTCGTCGTCGTCACAGCGGGCGTGCTCGCGATCGCGCGCTGGGCGGGCCCGCTGCGCTTCGCCGTCCTCGTGCTCCTCGTCGCGGGCCTCGCGGTCGTCGAGGTTCGCTACGACCTCGCGCACCGGCGCGAGACGAAGGCGATCCACGTCGACGCGATCGTGCGGGCGGTCGAGCGCGAGCCGCCGGGGACGGTGCTGTTCGGCTCGACCGGCACGAGCGGCGCGGACTTCTCCGCCTTCGACTACGGACATCCCGCCAACATCCTCGACCACCTGCTCGCGCTCCGGGTTCCGTCGCTCCGCCTCGTCGACGACGACGCCTGCCAGCGGCTGCAGCCGTTGCTGGCCGGCCCGCAGCAGCCCCGGTACGGGCTGTGGGTCTTCTACGCCGCGTCGCCGGGCGAGACCGCGGCGGCACGGCGCGCGCTCGGAGCCGCGCCCGTGGCCGGCCACTACTTCGCCGTCCGCTCCACCCGGCCGCTGCCGCCGCGCGCGCTCGTCCGGAGGGGGGTGGAGCTCCGGCTCGCGTGGAAGCGAGCCGTCCCGCTGAACCGGCGCGTCGACGAGCTGCTCCTCGCCGACCGCAGCGCGCTCGCCGGCACCTGCGTCCCCTACGGCGACCTGGGCGACCCCGACATCTCGCCGCACTGGCCGCCGGTGAAGACGACGCACCAGTAGGGCCGTCCCGCGACCGTTATAGGCTCGCGCCATGCCCGAGCGCCCTGCGTGGACGTTCCTCACGTCGCACGGATTCGTGTTGCTGGAGGTCGCGCGGGCGCCGAACGCGACGGTTCGCGAGATCGCGGAGCAGGTGGGCCTGACCGAGCGCCAGGCGCACCGCGTCCTCGCCGACCTCGTCGAAGGGGGCTTCGTGCAACGGCAGCGTGTCGGCAGGCGCAACCACTACCGCGTCGACGAGACGGTCCCGCTGCGCCATCCCCTCCTGGCGCACCACCGCGTGGGCGAGCTGCTCGCGGCGCTGCGCACGGTGTGACGCGCGTCCTGATCCTCACCGCCAGCGTCGGCGAGGGCCACGACCTGCCGGCGCGCACGCTCGCCGACCAGATTCGCGCCGAGTCGCCCGCCGTCGAGGTCGTGATCGAGGACGGGCTCCGCGCGATGGGCGCCCCGTTCGTGCTCGTCAACGAGCGCGCCCCGGGGGTCGTCTTCTTCCGCTTCCAGTGGCTCTGGGACGTCGCGTTCCTCGTCTTCGTCGGGCTCGCGCCGACGCGCCGGCTCACGCAGGCGCTCGTGCGGGCCGTCGGGTCGCGGGGCGTCGAGCGTCTCGTCCGCCGCGTCGAGCCCGACGTCGTCGTCTCCGTGTACCCGATGACGACCGAGGTGCTGGGCGGGCTGCGGCGCCGCGGGCGCCTCCGCGTGCCCGTCGTGGCGGCGATCACCGACCTCGCGATGATGCACTACTGGGCCGCGCCGGGCGTCGACCTCCACCTCGTCACGCATCCCGAGTCGATCGACGAGGTGCGCTGCGTCGCGGGCGCCGACGCGGTGGTCGCGGCCGTGCACGGGCTCACGCGCCCCGAGTTCGCGCAGCCGGCGGACCGCCGCGCAGCGCGCTCCGCCCTCGGGCTCCCGCTCGACGGCGGCATCGTCCTCGTCTCCGGCGGCGGCTGGGGAGTGGGCGACCTGGACGGCGCGATCGCGGCGGCGCTCGCGCAGCCGGGCGTGGACGTCGTCGCCTGTCTGTGCGGGCGGAACGACGAGCTGCGCGCCCGGCTCGCCGACCGCTACGTCGGAGAAGAACGCGTCCGGCTCGTCGGGTTCACCGACCGGATGAGCGACTGGCTGGCGGCGGCCGACGCGCTGATCCACTCGACCGGCGGCCTGACCGTCCTGGAGGCGCACGTGCGCGGCTGCCCGGCGATCTCGTACGGCTGGGGCCGCGGTCACATCCGCGCGAACAACGACGCGTACCGCCGGCACGGCCTCGCCGACGTCGTCGGCTCGGCGCGCGAGCTCGAGCACGCGCTCGCGGACGCGCTGCGGCGGCGGCCGGCGCCGGGGCTCGCCCTGGCAGCGCTGCCGTCGGCGGCGTCGCTCGTGCTGTCGCTCGTCTCGTGATATGAGCCGTAGGCTTGACGGAGGCGAACAGAGAGCGCAGGTGCCGGCTTTGCCGGCGCCGGAGCGGAAATGAGGTTCGACTGGTTCGTGCCGGCGCCCGCGGCGCATCTCGAGCCGCTCGCGCGCGCGCTGCGGATCGAGCGCACGATCGAGCGTCCGGCGGTCGCGCTCACCTTCGACGACGGCCCGCACGCGGAGGGAACACCGGCGGTGCTCGAGGCGCTCGCGGCGGCAGGCGCGACGGCGACGTTCTTCCTGGTCGGAGAGCAGGTCCGGGCGCGGCCGGCGGTCGCGCGCGCCGTCGTCGAGGCGGGTCACGAGGTGGCGCTGCACGGCGACCGCCACGTCCTCCTGCTCCGGCGGCGCGTCGCAGCGCTCGCGGCCGACCTCGAGCGCGCCGCGGCTGCGATCGAGGATGCGACCGCGCGGACGCCGACGCTGTACCGGCCGCCGTACGGCGTGTTCAGCTCGGGCGCCCTCGCGCTCGTCCGGGAGCGCGGCTGGCGCCCCGTGCTGTGGTCGCGCTGGGGTCGCGACTGGAGCCGCCGCGCGACGCCGACGGAGATCGCGCTGCGCGCGACGCGCTCGCTGAGGCCGGGCGACGTCGTGCTGCTGCACGACTCCGACGCCTACAGCTCGGACGGCTCCTGGAGGAGGACTGCCGCCGCGCTGCCGTCGGTGCTCGCGGCGATCGCGGCCATCGGCGTGCCCGCGGAGGCCGTCACCCAGTCGACGTAACGGCGCACGCCCTCGGCGAACGCGGTCGTCGGCTCCCACCCGAGCTCGGCCGCGGCGCGCTCACCGCTGATGTTCCCCGGGCGCAGGTCGGCGACGCGGCCGTCGACGTGGATGATCTTCACGTCGCCGACGATGTCGCGAATCGTGCGGGCGATCGCGCGCACGCTCGTGTTCTCGCGCCCGACGAGGTTGTAGATCCTGTTCGCCGCGACGGGCGCGAGCGACAACGCGACTCCGTCGGCGAGGTCCTCGACGTAGACGAACCGCCGGGACTGCGTGCCGTCGCCCGCGATCTGCAGCGGCTGCCCGGCGAGCGCCCGCGCCGTGAACGCCGGCACGACCGCCGTCGGCCGCGCCCGCGGGCCGTAGGGGATCCCGAAGCGGAGGATCGTCCACTCGAGGCCGTACAGCTCGCCGTAGGAGGCGGTGTACATCTCGCCGGCGAGCTTCGTCGCGGTGTAGAAGTGCCGCGGCAGGTCGAGCGGCGTGTCCTCGTCGACCGGCTCGGGTCCGGACGCGTCGCCGTAGACCCAGATCGTGCTGGCGTAGACGAACCGCCCGACGGCGAGCTCGCGCGCCGCCTCGAGCAGGACCTGCGTGCCGTGCGTGTTGACGCGGTCGGTGCGGCCCGGGTCGTCGGCGACCTCGTCCACGTCGGCCATCGCCGCCAGGTGCAGCACGGCGTCGCAGCCCTGCATGGCGCGCCGGGAGGTCTCGGGGTTGCAGAGGTCGCCCAGCACGGTCTCGACCTCGGCGCCGTGGTGCGGCGACGGGCGCAGGTCGAAGATGCGCGGCTCGTGCCCGCGCGCCCGCAGGCGGTCGACGACGTGCGACCCGATGAACCCCGACCCGCCCGTGACGAGAACCTTCACTCCAGCGTCACCTCGCCTGGACGGTAGTAGAGCGGGACGCACCAGTGGTTCTCTGCCACCCAGTCGGTGTTCGGGAGGTCGACGGGATGCCCGAGCAGTCGGTGGCACGGCTCGTCGTACACCTTGCCCGTCGAGCGTTCGATGGGTTCGAACACGATCACCTTGTACAGCCCGGAGACCATGCCGTCGGGAAGATGAAGTCGGGATGAGTACACCGGATCGACGTACAGGCGTGCGGCATCGTTCTTCCACGCGACGATCTCGGGCAGGCGCTCGGTCTGCACGAGGCCGATCGCGGCGGTGAACTCGTTCATGCGGAAGTTCAGCCCGTGCACGGTGTAGTCGGGCTTGCCGTAGTTGCGGAACGCGCGCGCGAACTCCAGTGCGTCCTCGTGGCGCGACACGAGCATGCCGCCCTCGCCGGTCGAGATCGTCTTCGTCGCTGCGAACGACCACACGCCGACGTCGCCGAACGTCCCGGCGCGCCGGCCGTCCCACTCGGCCCCGTGTGCGTGCGCGCAGTCCTCGAGCAGCACGATCCCCTCGGCTGCGCAGAGGTCGGCGATCCGGTGCGAGTCGAACGCCAGGTGCCCGCCGATGTGCACGAGGAAGACGGCACGCGGGCGGTGCTCCGCGACCTTCCGCTCGAGGTCGTCGAAGGACATGCAGAGGTCGTCGCGGTTGCAGTCGACGAACCCGACGCGTGCGCCGGCCGCGATCGCGGCGAGCGGCGTAGCGGCGAACGTGTTCGAGGGGCAGAGGACCGTCTCGCCGCGCACGCCCGCCCACTCGAGCGCCGCCAGCGCCGCGCCGGTCCAGCCGTTGAACGCGACGGCGTCGAGGCCGTTCCACGTGCTCCATGCGCGCTCGAACGCCTGCACCATCGCACCCTCCGACCACCGCTCCGAGTCGAACACCTGCTCCCAGAGCGTGTGCAGGCGAGCGCGGTCTCGCTGGTCGAATCCGATCGCGAAGCGCGCGAGGTCGGTGTCTGTCCCGTGCGTGAGCATCGGCGTACCCTACAGTCGCGTTTGGCCGGCACGCGAACGCGGAATCCTCCGGCAGCAGGGAGAACGTCGGGGAGGAATCGTGTCGCTCGTCCTGATCGCCATCGCGACCGGCGTCTGTTTCGCCGGGGCGGTGGCTGCGCTCGCCTACGGGCTCAGCCGGTAAGGCCGGCTTCGCGCAGCGGGCGCCGTGCCCACGCGAACCGGTCCACGTACCAGCCGGCGAACGGCAGCAGGGTCACGCCCTCGTCGCTCGACTGAATGAACCAGCCGTTGCCGAGATAGATCGCCGTGTGGTCGACCTCGCTCGGCTTCGACCGGGGGCCCCTCGCCCCGAAGAACATCACGTCGGCCGGCTGCAGGTCCGTCGCGGGAAGCCGTTGCGAACGGGGCACCTCGCCGCTCATCTCGTACGTCGTGCGGCCGCGGAGCACCGACGCGAGGTCTCCTTCGCCCGCGTAGGGCGTGAGCTTGTAGACGCGCCAGACGAAGCCCGAGCAGTCGAACCCGCCGGCGGAGTGGACGCCGAAGAGCGTCTCGGCGGTCGGGCTCGTGCCGCCCCACACGTACGGGTAGCCGACGTAGTGCACGGCGGTCGCCAGGATCCGCTGCTGCCACGGCGTGAACGTGGGCAGCGTGAACGCGTCCGCCGCCTGCTGCACCGCCTGCACCTCGGCGTCGTCGAGCTGCAAGACCTGCGCGAACGAGTACGCGGCCTCGGCGCGAGTCGCCGGCTGCGTCGGGAGGATCTCGAGCCAGTCCTCGCTCGCGGGGTGGTTGATCCTGAGGCCGAGCATGCGCGCCACCGCCTCCGTCCCCGTGCGCGGCGGCGGCTGCAGGCCGGCGCGGGCGAGCGTCGTCTGGATCTCGCGCGCCGCACGGGCGAGGCCGACGTACGCGACGAGGGCTGCGTCGAGCTGCTTGATCGTCACGGGCGCGGTCGCCGAGGTCGCGTGGTAGAGCGGATGTGCGAGCGTCGGGGTCGTCGCTGCCGCGGTCGCGGGCGCCGGGAGCCACGACTTCGCGATCGGCAGGTCGACGGGCTGTCCGATCGGCGTCAGCGCCGCGTCGGGCGCGTTCGCGACGGTGACGTTCCACGTGGCGATCGCGTAGCCGCCGCCGGCGAACGCAACGTTGACCGCGAGCGAGTGCACGCCGTCGGGCAGCTTCGTCGTGTCGAGCGTGAGCGCGTACGGGGGGAGGAGCGCCGTCTGGACGCCGGCACCGTCGACCGCGAACGCGACGTGGTCGACGGCCCCGCCCGTCGCGGCGACCTGCACCGTGACCGTCCCGGCGACGACGGCGTCCGGGCCGACCGTGCTCGAGACCGAGACGGGTGCCGCCGGCGGCGCGGGGGGATGCTGGAGGGCGTCGGCCGCGGCGACCGCGGCCTCGAGCTGGCCCTGCGTGAGCGGCGACTGCGGCGCGAACCCGGAGACGGACGTCCCCAGGACGCCGGCCTGGGTGACCGCGCGTATCTGGGGCGCCGCCCAGTTGTCGGACGACGCGCCGGCCGCCGCGGTGAAGGCGCACCCGAGCACGGCGACGACGACGACGCGGCGCAGCATCCTCACGGGCGACGCTATCGGCCGGGGAACGGCGTGTCATTAACGCCGTTCCCCCGGACGAGGCGGACTAACGGGGCCAGTAGGTGAAGTCGGACGCGAGCGCGGCGAACGCGAGCGCAATCGTCAGCACGGCCGAAGAGGCGAGGAACCGCATGTCGGGCTGTCTCCTTGTCGGTTGGGAACGACAGCCCCCGGGGGCGCGTCACATTGTTTCCCGCTCCCGGTTCGTTTGTCCAACTCCCGTAGTCAACGGTGGTGACTCATGGCAGACTTCGCGTGTGCCGCGTTCCCTGACGACGCACATCGACTCGCCCAGAGACGTCGGCCGCCGCCTGAAGGAGGCGCGTGTCCGGGCCGGCCTGTCGCAGCGGCAGCTCGCGTTCCCCGGCTGCACCGCCGCGTACATCTCGCGCCTGGAGGCAGGCGCGCGCGTGCCGTCGCTGCAGATGATCAACCAGCTCGCATCGCGGCTCGACGTGTCCGGCCAGTGGCTCGCGACCGGCGTCGAGCCGCCGGCCGACGAGCACGTGGAGCTCGTGGAGGCGGAGGTGGCGCTGCGGCTCGGAGAGACCGAGCAGGCGGAGGAGATCTACCGCGCCCACCTCGACGACACCGGGCCGCGCCGTGCGGCCGCGCTCGCGGGGCTCGCGCAGATCGCGTTCCGGCAGGAGCGGTTCGACGAGGCGATCGCACTGCTCGAACAGGCCTTCGCCGAGCGCGGGCGGCGGGCGCTCGCCGATCCCGCCGCGGTGGACACGCTCGGACGCGCGTACGCCGTCCGAGGCGACCTCGAGGCGGCGATCGCGCTGTTCGAGGCGGCGGCGGCCGAGGCTCGGGCGGCCGACGCGCTGGTGGAGGAGCTGCGCTTCTCGGTCCTGTTCGCGAACGCGCTGGTCGACGCCGCCGACTTCGGGCGCGCGGAGACGGCGCTCGCGCGGGTCATCCGGCTGGCGGACGAGACCGGCGATCCGGTCTCGCGCGCGCGCGTCTACTGGTCGCAGTCGCGGCTCCATTCGCTGCGTCACGAGTCGGAGCTCGCAGGCCGCTACGCGCGCCGCGCGCTCGAGATCCTCGAGCGGACCGAGAACGACGCGTACGTCGGGATGGCCTACCACCTGCTCGCACACGCCGAGGTCCAGGCCGGCAACGGCGAGGAGGCGCTCACGCTGCTCGCGCGGGGCCGGAAGCTGCTGGGCTCGGAGCTCGGCCCGCGCGACGACGCTCGGTTCTCGACCGAGGAGGCTCGCGCGCTGCTGCTCGTCGGGCGGCCCGGCGAGGCCGCACGCGCGGCGACGCGCGCGCTCGAGCTCCTCGGCGAGCTCGGTGCGGGCGACCGCGGCTGGGCCTACGTGGCGCTCGGCGACATCTTCCGCGGCGTCGGCGACGTCGAGCGCGCGAAGATGCTCCTCAGCCAGGCGCTCGACCTGCTGCTGGCCCACGGTGCGAGGCGCGCGCTCGAGGCGGCGCGCCCGCTTGCCGACCTGCTCGAGGCCGAGGGCGACACGGCCGGCGCGCTCGCCGTGCTGAAGCGGGCGACGGACGCTGCCGCGCGGCACGCAGCGCCCGTGACGCGCGCCTGAACCCCGGGTACACTCTCCTCGCAATTTTGAGCGAGTCGGATGGTGCCGGTCAGCACCTTTCTTGCCCGTTCAGTGATTGGTGCAAGGAGGTGAACGACAGAAATGGCAACCGGAACCGTCAAGTGGTTCAACGCTGAGAAGGGCTACGGGTTCATCACCCCCGACGAGGGCGGAAAGGACCTGTTCGTCCACTTCAGCGCCATCGTGGGCAGCGGCTACCGCTCGCTCGACGAGGGCGCGAAGGTGGAGTACGAGGCCCAGCAGGGCGACAAGGGCCCGCAGGCGGCGAACGTGTCCGTGATCTAGCGCGTTTCGGGTGGCGCTCTGCGCCACCCGAAAATGCGACGGGAAGGAGGCGCACATAGCCCAGAAGGAAGACAAGGTCGAGATGACCGGGGAGATCGTCGAGGCGCTCCGGAACGGGATGTTCCGGATCAGGCTCGACAACGGTCACGAGACCCTGGGGTACACCGCCGGGAAGATGCGGCGGTTTCGCATTCGCATGAACCCGGGCGACCGCGTCCGGATCGAGCTGTCGCCGTACGACCTCGATCGCGGCCGCATCGTCTACCGGCTGCGGCCGGGCGACGACCGCCCCGAGTAAGAGGTCACATGGACGCCGAGGCGCTCGCCGCGCTCGAGCTGCCGGCGATCCTCGAGCGCCTCGCGGCGGCCGCCGCGACCGACCTCGGCGCCGCACGGTCGCGCGCGCTCGGCCCGTCGCCCGACGCGGCGGAGGTGGCGGACCGTCAGGCGCTGACCGCCGAGGCGATCGCGCTGCTCGACGCGGCCGCCGAGCCTGCGCTTGCAGGCGTCCGCGACGTCGGCGAGGCGGTCGCGCGCGCGGAGCGTGCGGGAACGCTGCGGGCCGAGGAGCTGCGAGCGATCGGCGTGTCCGCACGGGTGGGCGTGCACGCGCGCGGCGCGCTCGACGCGAGACGCGACCTCGCGCCGCGGCTGGCCGCGATCGGCGCTCGTATCGAGCCCGCGCTCCTCTCGCTCGCCGACGAGATCGACCGCGCCGTCGAGGAAGACGGCTCCGACCTGCGCGACACGGCGTCGCCCGCGCTCCGCAAGCTGCGTGCCGAGGTGCGCAGCGGCAGCGCGCGCGTCCGGGAGGAGCTCGCACGCGTCGCGCGCTCGCCCGGCGTGGCCGAGGCGCTGCAGGAGTCGTTCCTGGCGGAACGAGCCGGGCGGCCGGTGCTCGCCGTGCGCGCTGCGGCGCGCGCCCGCGTGCCGGGCATCGTCCACGACGCCTCGAGCTCCGGCCAGACGGTGTTCGTCGAGCCCGCCGCGGTCGTCGAGCTGAACAACAGGCTCGCCGAGGCAGCCGCCGAGGCCCGCGAGGAGGCGGAACGAATCATGCGCGAGCTGTCAGCTGCGGTCACCCGCTGCGCCGCCGAGCTCCACGCGCTGCTCGAAGCCGTGGCGGAGCTCGACCTCGCGCTCGCCTGCGGTTCGGTCTCGCGCTCCTGGCGGGGCGCGGCCGTCGAGGCCGGCGACGAGGTGCGGCTGCTCGGCGCACGCCACCCGCTCCTCGACCCCGCGACGGCCGTTCCGATCGACCTCGACCTCGGCGGCCTGCGCGCGCTCGTGATCAGCGGCCCGAACGCCGGCGGCAAGACGGTCGCGCTGAAGACGCTCGGGCTCGCGGCGCTGCTCCACCAGTGCGGGCTCCGCCCTCCTGCGGCGGAGGCGACGCTGCCGGTGTTCGACGCCGTCCTCGCCGACATCGGCGACCGGCAGTCGATCGCGATGAGCCTGTCGACGTTCTCTGCGCACGTCCGCACGCTCGTCGCGATCCTCGAGTCCGCAGGGCCGCGGTCGCTCGTGCTGCTCGACGAGGTGGCGGCCGGGACGGACCCCGAGGAGGGGTCGGCGCTGGCGCAGGCGCTGCTCGAGCGCCTCGCGGTGCAGGCGCGGCTGACGGTCGTCACCACGCACTACCCGGAGCTGAAGGAATGGGCGAGCGCGCGCGCTGCGGTCGCCAACGCCGCCACGGGATTCGACCCCGCGGCCGACCGGCCGCTGTACCGGATCGCCGTGGGCCGGCCGGGGTCGTCGCACGCGCTGCGCATCGCCGAGCGTCTCGGCCTCGACGCGGCGGTCGTCGCCGATGCGCGGTCGCGCGTCGCGCCCGAGCGGCTGCGCGCGTCCGAGCTCGTGTCGGAGGCGGAGGCGGCCGAGCGGGCCGCGCGCGAGCGGCGCGAGGAGGCGGAGCGCGCGGTGAGGCGGGCGTCGGAGCGCGAGGCAGAGCTCGAGCGCGAGCTCGAGCGGGTCCGGGCGAACGCCGAGCGCGCGCGGCAGGAAGCGCTGGCGACCGCCGAGCGCGAGCTGGCCGAGGCGAAGGCCGAGCTTGCCGCGGTGCGCGCCGAGGCGCGGAAGGCGCGGCGGGCGCGCAGGGAGCCCGAGCGCGACCGTGCGCTCGGGGCGGCGGCGGAACGGGCGGCGAGGGCCGAGGCGGCGCTGCGGCAGCACGCGCTCGGGCCGCTCGAGGCGACGGCGCCGCTCGCGCAGGGCGACCCGGTCGAGGCGCCCGACCTCGGCATCCGGGGCACGATCGCCTCGATCCGCGGCGCCCACGCCGAGGTCGTCGGCGCCGCCGGGCAGCGCGTCCGGATCCCGCTCGCCCGCCTCCGGCCGGCGCGCGAGCGTGCGCCGGAGGAGCGGACGCCGGCCGTCCAGGTGCGCGCGGCGGCGCGCGGCGACGTCTCCGACCAGCTCGACGTCCGAGGCAGGCCGGGCGACGAGGCGCGCGACGAGGTGCGCAGGCTCGTCGACGACGCGGCGCTCGCGGGGCTGCGCGAGGTGCGCGTCGTGCACGGGCGCGGCACCGGTGCGCTCCGCGCGGCGGTGCGCGACGAGCTGGCGCGGCATCCCCTCGTCGAGCGCGCCGAGGCGGACGCCGACGACGGCGCGACGCGCGCGTTCCTCTCCTAGGCGGGCGGCTGCGCGGGCACCGGCTCGCTCGAGGTCTCCAGCACGACGGCGCCGATCACGACCGCGCCGCCGACGAGCGTCGCCGTCGCCGGCCGCTCCGACAGGAACACCCAGACCCAGAGCGGGCCGAGCACGATCTCGAGCAGCGTGATCAGCGCCACCTCGGCGGCGGGGATGAGGCGTGCGCCGATCGTCAGGAAGACGAGGCCCAGCCCGATCTGCGTGAAGCCGAGCGCGGCCAGCAGGCCCACGTCCCGAGGTCCCGCCGCGCCCGGCGACGCGAACGGCCCCATCACCACGAGGAGCAGGAGCTGCGACAGAACCGCAGCGGGCGCCATCGACACCTCGCGCCGGCGCCGCGTGATCACGAGCGTGACCGCGAACGACGCGGCCATCAGCAGGGACAACGCTTCGCCCAGCAGGCTCGGCCGTCCGGGGCCGCCCACCATCACCGCGACGCCGGCGACGGCGATCGCCATCGCGGCCCATGTGCGCGGCCGCACGCGTTCGCCGACGAGCGTTCCGAGGGCCGCGGCGAGGACCGGTGCGAGCGCCTGCATGAAGAGGACGTTCGCCACGGACGCGTGGTTCAGCGCGACCAGGAACGACGCCGACGAGATCGAGAGCAGGACGACGACGGCGATGCCGCCGCGTCCGATCGCGTGGAACGCGCGGAGCGTGCCGCCGCGCTCGACGGTCGCGACGTAGAGGAGGAGCCCCAGCCCGGCGAAGACGGCACGGCCCGCGACCTGCGTCGGGACGCTCACCGTCAGCTCGCGCTGCAGCAGCCCGGCCGTCGACCACGCCACCGCCGCGAGCGCGACGAACAGGCGCCCCCTCTGCTCGCCGCTCATCCGTGACAATCAACCACGTGCTGCCGGAGCGGAGCGACGTGGTGGTGATCGGCGGCGGCGTGATGGGCGCCGCGGCGCTCCACTACCTCGTCGAGCTCGGCTGCGACGCCCCCGTGCTCCTCGAGCGCGACACGCTCGCGTGCGGCTCGACGGGCCACTGCGCCGGCGGCGTCCGCACGCTCTTCTCCGACGAGCTCAACCGGCGCATCGGCGCCGAGTCGGTCGCGCGCCTCGAGCGCTTCGCCGACGAGGTCGGACAGGAGCTCGACCTCCGCCTCTGGGGCTACCTCTTCCTGCTCGACGATCCCGCCGACGCGGACCGCTTCGCCGCCGAGGGAGCGGCGATGCTCACGCCGCGCGACGCGGGCTCGATCGTCCCGCAGCTCGAGCTCGAAGGCCTCGTCGCTGCCGCGTTCGACGCGTGTGCGGGCTACGTCACGCCGGATCTCGTCGTACAGGGATACGCGAGGCGTGCCGCCGAGCGAGGCGCACACGTCGAGCAGTCGTGCGCCGCCACGCGGATCGTCGCCGAGCGCGGCCGCGTCGCCGCCGTCGAGACGGCCCGCGGGACCATCCGCACGGGTCGCGTCGTCCTCACGGCGGGCGTGTGGTCGGCGGAGCTGCACGAGCTGCCCGTCGAGCGGGAGCGGAGGTTCATGTTCTTCACCGAGGACGCGCCGGCGTTCCCGCACGAGCTTCCGCTGACGATCGACTTCGCCACCGGCTTCTACTTCCACCGCGAGGGCGCCGGGCTCGCGCTCGGCGGCCGCGAGCAGTCGCTCGACGATCTCGCGCCGGTGGCGACGCGGCGGCTCCCGGCGCTCGCGGAGCTCGGGATTCGCTCGAGCTGGTGGGGCTGGTACGAGATGAGCCCGGACCACAACGCGCTCGTCGGTGCCGCGGCCGATCCCGACGGTCTCTTCTACGCGACGGGCTTCTCGGGGCACGGGTTCCAGCAGGGCCCCGTCGTGGGCGAGCACCTCGCCGAGCTCGCGCTCGGGCTCGCGCCGACCTTCGACCTCTCGCAGCTCTCCGTCGAGCGGTTCGCGACCGGGGCGATCAGGCGCGAGCAGAACGTCGTCTGATCAGTGGGCTGTCCGCCGCAGGTTGGCGACGGCGCGGCGGAGGCTCTCGGCGTCGAAGAGGTAGGGCGTCGCGTTGGCGACGTCGTGGAACGGGCCGTCGGGATCGGACGAGCCGGCCGCGGCGTTGACCGCGTACCGGACGGGGATCTCGTGGCAGACGCAGAGGATGGTGTCCTCGCCGCGGCCGGCGAGCCGCTCGAACGCGTCCGCGTAGCGCGCCGCCGCCTCGTCGAGGCTCTCGCCGCCGGGAAACCGGTCCGTGCGCGCGTGCTCGTGCTTCCACGCCCGGTAGTCGTCGAGCGTCCGGCCCTCGAGCTCCCCGATCCGCACGTCGTCGAGGTCGGGATCCACGACGTGCGGCACGGGCGCACGCTCGCCGAGGACGATCTCCGCGGTCTCCTGCGCCCGCGGGAAGCGCGACGTGACGCACCGGTCGATCCGGACCCCCGCGAGCTGGCGGCGCAGGCCCTCGGCGGCCGCGCGGCCGGCGTCGGACAGGCCGCGGTCGCGCGCCGGGTCTCCGTTGACGACGCCCTCGACGTTCAAGAGCGACTGGCCGTGCCTCGCCAGCAGGAGCAGGCGCATCGCGAGACCGTAGCTGGACGCTCATGCATCCGCGCCCCGTCGCCGATACACGGCGGCATGAACGACTTCGGCGTCGACGACCTGCTCGAGATCGTGGCCTCGGAAGCCGTCGCGCTCGCGGGTGCCGACGCGGCGGTGGTCGAGCTCCCGCACGGCGGCGAGACGGTCGTGCACGCGATCGCGGGCTGCGTCTCGCTCGACTCGACGGAGGTCCGCGTCCCGCTCGTGCACGCAGGTCGTGCGGTGGGCGAGCTCAAGGTCTACGTCGGCGGCCACGCCGTCGGAAAGGTCGCCGAGCGCGCGCTGCGCTCGCTCGGCCACGTGGCCGGCGCTGTCGTCGCGAACGCGCACCTGCTCACGGCCGCCTCCGACGAGGCGCGTACCGACCCGGTCACCGGCCTCGCCAACCGGCAGAGCTGGAACGAGCAGGTCGAGCGCGCGCTCGCGCACGCGGGGCGCACGCACGAGACGCTCAGCGTCGCGGTCTGCGAGGTCCACGGCGGCCGCGCTCTCCTGCGCACCGTTGCCGACCTCTGGCGGGCGCACGCCCGCGCCGCGGACCTGCTGGCCCGCGTCGGCCGCTCGGAGCTCGCGCTCCTGCTTCCCGGGGCGGACGAGCTCGCCGCGGCCGACGTCCTCCGGCGGCTCGGCGAGGCGCTACCGGTCGGATCGGCGGTGTCGGTGGGGATCGCGGAGTGGGATCTCCGCGAGAGCGGAGCCGAGCTGACCGCGCGCGCCGCGGCGCGCATCGGCTCCGTCTCGACGCCCGCTCGCTGACGTCGCCGAACCGATCCGGCGGTCGCGGCGAATGCGCCGCGTAACCGACGCGACGGCACCTTCATCCCCACGCCGTCGCACCGAAGGGAGACGTCATGAGCAGACCTCGTGTCAGGACGATCGCTGCCGCCTGCGTGCTGGCGGCGCTCGCCGTGGCAGCCGCGGTCGCCGTCGCCGTGCGCGGCGGCGGCCCGCAGGTCGCGTCCGCGTCGAGTCACCGCGAGGCACCGCTGATCTCGCAGGACCCGACCGCCGACAACACCGACCTCTACGCGTTCGTCTCGCCGGACAAGCCCGACACGGCGACGATCATCGCGAACTGGATCCCGGGCGAGGATCCCGCGGCAGGGCCGAACTACTACACGTTCAGCCAGACCGCGCGCTACGACATCTACATCGACAAGAACGGTGACGGGAAGCCCGACGTCACCTACTACTTCCGGTTCCGGACGAAGCCGAGCGAGCTGTTCCTCGGCAACACCGTCCAGAGCTACACCGTCACGAAGGTCGAGAACGGCAAGTCGACCGTCGTCGGCAGGGACCTGCTGACACCGCCCGACAACATCGGGCCGCGGTCGACGCCCGACTACCCGGCGCTCGCCGCCAAGGGCGTGCACCAGCTCGCCGACGGCACGACGGTGTTCGCCGGCCAGCGGGACGACGCGTTCTTCGCCGACGTCGGCGCGATCTTCGACCTCGTCGCGATCCGGATGGGCACCGGCGCGAACGGCGGCGGCCGCGACTTCCTCGGCGGCTACGCGGTGCACGCGATCGCGCTGCAGATCCCGAAGTCGCAGCTCGACAACGGCACGAACCACACGGTCGGCGTGTGGGCCGCGACCGACCGGCAGAAGGTGTCGGTCGAGGGCGGGAAGGCGAGGGAAGGTTGGGTGCAGGTCTCCCGTCTCGGGAACCCGCTGATCAACGAGGTGCTCATCCCGACGAGGCTGAAGGACTACTGGAACAGCCAGCCGCCCTCGAAGGACAAGCAGTTCGAGCGATTCTACGAGAACCCGATCCTCGCGGCCGTCCTGCAGAAGCTGTACCCGCAGTTCGGCCCGTTCAAGACGAGCGGCCGCAGCGACCTCGTCGCGGTGCTCGGCACCGGCCTCAAGTCGCCGGCGTTGAACTACACCGGGCCGACCTTCGCGGACGAGCTCCGGCTCAACCTGTCGATCCCGCCGACGCCGTTCGACAAGATCAACCGGCTCGGCGTGCTCGGCGGCGACCTCGCGGGGTACCCGAACGGGCGGCGGCTCGAGGACGACGTCGTCGACATCTCCGAGCGGGCGGTCGGCGGCGCGCTGATCGGCCACAGCCTGCCGCTCGGCGACGGCGTGGACGCGAACGACGTGCCGAACCTGCACGCGTTCCCGTACGAGCCGAACCCGTTCAGCGGCTACGACAACACGAAGGGCACGCCCTTCCCGACGCACTCGTAGGTGAGGCGGCGGCTCTTCATCGCAGGGACGGCGGCGGCCATCGCCGCCGCCGTCCTCGCCCTCGGCGGCGCGCTCCGCTCGGGCGGCGCGCAGGCGTCGTCCGACGCGCTGCCGGCGGCCGTCGCCGAGGAGCTGCAGCGCGGCTTCGCAGCCGGCGACACGCAGGCCGAGATCGCGGGGCTGCAGGGCGAGCTGCGGCTGCGCCCGCACGACGTGAAGGCGCTCGCGACGCTCGGGCTCGCGTACCTCCAGCGGGTTCGCGAGACGGGCGACGCGTTGTACTACCCGAAGGCCGACGGGATCCTCCACGAGGCGCTCGCGCTCGCTCCGCACGACCTCGTCGCGACGGCCGGCCTCGGCCAGCTCGCGCTCGCACGGCACCAGTTCCGCCGCGCGCTCGCGCTCGGCCTGCGCGCGCGGGCGATCTCGCCGACGACCGCCGGCGTCTACGGCGTGATCGGCGACGCCGACGTCGAGCTCGGCCGGTATCCGGAGGCGTTCGCCGCCTTCGACCGGATGGCGGCGCTGAAGCCGAGCGTCGCGTCGTACGCGCGCGTCTCCTACGCCCGCGAGCTGCTCGGCCATCCGCGCGCCGCCGAGCGTGCGATGGAGCTCGCGGCGTCGGCCGCGGTCGGCGAGCGCGAGGCGTACGCCTGGACGCGCGTGCAGCTCGGGCTGCTCGAGCTGTCCGTGGGCCGCCCGCGCGCCGCCGAGCGCCAGATGCAGATCGCGCTCTCCTCGTTCCCCGGCTACGCGTTCGCGCTCGACGGGATGGCGCAGGCGCAGGCGGCGCTCGGCCGCCGCGCCCGCGCGCTCGTCTACGAGCAGGACGCGGTCGCGCGCGTCCCGCTGCCGCAGTACGTCGCGACGCTCGGCGACCTCGAGCTGGTGACGGGCCACCGCGCCGCCGCCGAGCGCGAGTACGCGCTGATCGGCGTGATCGAGCGGCTGCTCGCGGCGAACGGCGTCCGGAACGACCTCGACATCGCGCTCTTCGACGCCGACCACGGCCGTGAGCTCGCCCATGCGGTGGTGCTGGCACGGCGCGGTCACGCGGAACGCCCGAGCATCGTCGGCGACGACGTGCTCGGCTGGACGCTGGCGCGGGCCGGCCGCTGCCGCGAGGCGCTGCACTGGTCCGAGCGCTCGCTGCGGCTGGGCACGAAGGACGCCGTCAAGCTCTTCCACCGCGGCTATGTCGCCGCGTGCCTGGGCCGCCGGGCCGAGGCGCGCTCGTTCTACCGCCGCGCGCTCGCGCTCAACCCGCACTTCTCGATCCTGTGGGCGCCGGTCGCCCGGAAGGGAGCACGTCCGTGAAGCGGATCGCAGTCCTCGCCGCCGTCGCCGTGGCGCTGCTCGTGCCGGCCGCGGCGCTCGCCCACCCGCTCGGCAACTTCACGATCAACCGGTTCGCACGCGTGGAGGTCGCAGGCCACCGCCTCTACGTCAGGTACGTCCTCGACCTCGCCGAGATCCCGACGTACCAGGCTCGGCAGCAGGGCTTCGACCCCGCGGCGTACTCACGCCGGCTCGCGCGCGGGCTGCACGTCACGCTCGGCGGCCGGCCGGTCACGCTCGTGCCCGTCGCGCACGCGCTCGCGTTCCCGCTCGGCGTCGCTGGGCTGCACACGATGCGACTCGAGGTGATCCTCCGCGGACCGCGGGTCGACCGCGCGACGACGCTCGCGGTGCGCGACACGAACTATGCGGACCGCATCGGGTGGAAGGAAATCGTCGTCGGCGCTTCGACGCCGAGCCTCTCGCACGAGCTGCGCGCCTACCCGAAGAGCCTCCTCCAGAGCCCGCTCGACGTCACCTCGGCTCGCGCGACGGTGCAGCCGACGACGAGCCCGGTTCCGGGCCTCTCGACCGGCCGCTCCCTCGAGGCGCCCGACCGCGTCGCCGACTCCGGGTTCACGCGCCTGATCGGGCGGCGCCACCTGAGCGTGCTCGTCGTGCTCGTGTCGCTCGTCGCCGCGCTCTTCTGGGGTGCGGCGCACGCGCTCTCGCCCGGCCACGGGAAGACGATCGTCACCGCGTACCTCGTGGGGAGGCGCGGCACCCCGCGGGACGCCGCGGTCCTCGGCGGGATCGTGACGATCACGCACACGATCGGCGTCTTCGCGCTCGGGCTCGTGACGCTCGCACTCTCCCAGTGGATCGTCCCCGACCGGCTCTACCCGTGGATCGACGTCGTGGCCGGAGTCTCCGTCGTCGCCATCGGAGCGACCGTCCTGCGTGCCCGCGCGCGCGAGTGGCTCCACGAGCGGGCGCACCGGCACGGACACCACCACCACCACCACCACCACCATGCGCACGACCACGCGCCCGAGCCGGGGTCGGGGGTGCGCGGGCTGCTCGCCGTCGGAATCTCCGGCGGCGCCCTCCCGTGCCCGTCGGCGCTCGTCGTGCTGCTGGCGGCGATCTCGCTGCACCGGCTCGCCTTCGGGCTCGTCCTGATCGTCGCGTTCTCGCTCGGCCTCGCGGCCTCGATCACGGGGATCGGCCTGCTGGCGGTGCTCGCCCGCGGCGTGTTCGCGCGCCGCAGCTTCGACGGCCTCCTGCTGCGCCTGCTCCCGGCCGTCTCCGCCTGCGTGATCGTCGCCGCGGGCGTCGCCATGACCGTCCACGCCATCCCGAAAGTGAGGTAGTTACGATGCTGCGCCGCTTGCCCAGGCTGTCCCGTACCGAATGGCTCCGCCTCTCCGGCTTCGGGGGCGCGGTCGCGCTGCTCCACGTCGCCGGCTGGGGCCTCTTCCTCTGGTACGCGCGGACGAGCCCGGCGCTCGCGGGCCTCGGGACGCTCGCCTACACCTTCGGGCTCCGGCACGCGTTCGACGCGGACCACATCGCGGCGATCGACAACACGACGCGGAAGTTCCTCCAGGAGGAGAAGCGGCCGCTCGGCGTCGGCTTCTTCTTCTCGCTCGGGCACTCGACCGTCGTCTTCGGTCTCGCCACCGGGCTCGCCGTCGCCGCGGCGACGATCAAGTCGCGCATCCCGTCGTTCCAGCACTGGGGCGGCTACGTCGGCGCGGGCGTGTCCGGGACCTTCCTCTGGATCATCGGGATCCTCAACCTGCTCGTGCTGCTCGACATCGTCCGCATCTTCCGCGAGCTGCGCACGGGCAGCCTCGACGAGGAGCTGCTCGAGCGCCGCCTCCTCGACCGCGGCCTGATGTCGCGCCTCTTCATCGGCCGCGTGGCGAACCGGATCCGCGCGAGCTGGCAGATGTACCCGCTCGGCGTGCTCTTCGGGCTGGGGTTCGACACGGCCACCGAGGTCGGCCTGCTGGCGATCTCCGCAGGCGTGGCGACGAAGCACGTCCCCTTCCTGGCCGTGCTCTCGCTCCCGCTCCTCTTCGCCGCCGGCATGTCCCTCATGGACACCGCGGACGGGGCGTTCATGAGCCACGCCTACAGCTGGGCGTTCTCGAACCCCGTGCGAAAGGTCTACTACAACCTCACCGTCACGACGCTGTCCGTGACGGTCGCCCTCGGCATCGGGAGCATCGAGCTCCTCCAGGTGCTCGGCTCCGGCTGGGGCTGGCTCGACGCGCTCGACTTCAGCACGCTGGGCTACGGCATCGTCGGGCTGTTCGTCGTGACGTGGGCGACCTCGGCCGTCGTGTGGAAGGTCCGGCGGGTCGAGGAACGGTGGGCGCCGCTCCTCGCCCAGCGCCGCTGACGCCTCGACGTGCCCCGAAAGGGGGTGGTCGGCCGCCGCTCCCGCGCCGAAGGGTAGGTGATGCCCCGTCCGAGGTGGGTGACGCTTGCATTCGCCGCGTTGGGCGCCGCGGTCGCGGTGCACGCCGTGACGAGCGTCACCGGGGACGTCCCGCAGGTCGCGGGCCTGAACCTCGCGAACCTCGCGGCGTTCGGCGCGACGGGGCTCATGCTGCTCCGCACGGCGCGTCGCGACGGCCGCACGTGGCTCCCGGTCGCGCTGGGCATGGTGCTCTACAGCGCCGGCTTCGTGGTCTACGCGGAGCTCGTCACGGGCCGCCACCACATCGCCACGCCGTCGCTCGCCGACCCACTGTGGCTCGCGCTGTACCCGGGCGCCTACGCCACGATCGTGCTGCTCGTGCTGCGCAGCGTGGAGCGCGCCGACGCCGGCCTGTGGCTCGACGGGGTCGTCGCCGCGCTCGCCACCACCGCGCTCGGCGCCGCCTACGTGTTCCAGCCGGTGCTCGCCGGCGCCACCGGGGGCTCGGCCGCCGTCGCCACGACGCTCGCGTATCCGCTCGGCGACGTCGTGCTGCTGGCGCTCGTCGCGGCCGCGGCGGTTCTGACGGGGGCGCGTCCGCTCCGGTCGTGGTCCCTCCTCGGCGCCGGCTTCGCCGTCTTCGGGGTCGGTGACTCGGTCTACGTCAGCCTCGCGACGACGGGCCGCTACGTGCCGGGGCACCTGCTCGACGTGACGTGGGCGGCGGGCCTCCTCGTGCTCGCGGCCGCGGCATGGCAGCCGTGGGCGGCCGACGTCGCGCCCGCGGCACGCGGGTTCCGGCGGCTCGTGCTCGCCGTTCCGTCCGCCGTGGTGGCGCTCGGGCTGCTCGTCGCCGACCACCACGAGATCGGCAACGTCGCAGTCGGGTTCGCAGCGGCGACGCTCGTGTGCGCGCTCATGCGCATGACGTACGCCGTCATCCTGGAGGGACGGCTCGAGGCGACGCGGGTCCAGGCGCTGACAGACGAGCTGACGGGTCTCGGCAACCGGCGCCTCCTGCTCGAGCACCTCGAGCGCGTCGTCGCCGAGGCGACCCCCGAGTCGCCGAGCGCTCTCGTCCTGTTCGACCTGAACGGCTTCAAGCACTACAACGACACGTGGGGCCACCTCGAGGGCGACCGCCTGCTGGCGGAGCTGGCGCGGCGGCTCGAGCACGAGGTCGGCGCCGACGGCCGCGCGTTCCGGCTCGGCGGCGACGAGTTCTGCGCCCTCCTGACCGGCGACCCGCGCAGCCTCGACGCGGTGCTGCCCCGCCTCGAGCAGGCGCTGAGCGAGCCGCACGAGGTCGCCGCCGTCGGCTGCTCCTACGGCGTCGCGCTGCTCCCGCACGAGGCGCGCACGACGAGCGACGCGCTCGCGCTCGCCGACCGGCGGATGTACGAGCGGAAGGAGGTCGAGCGCCGCTCGACACGGCGTCAGATGCGCGACCTCCTGCTCGCGGTGATCGAGGAGCAGCGGCCCGACCTGCACCACCACTCGACCGCCGTCGCGGGCCTCTCGCGCACGGTGGGGCTCCGTCTCGGCTTGCAGCCGAAGGAGGTCGACCTCGTGGTGCTGGCCGCCGAGCTGCACGACATCGGCAAGGTCGCGATCCCCGACTCGGTGCTGCGGAAGCCGGGGCCGCTCGACGACGAGGAGTGGCAGCTCATGCGGACGCACCCGGTCGTCGGCGAGCGCCTCCTGCTCTCGGTGCCGACCCTGCAGCCCCTGGCGCGCATCGTCCGCTCGACGCACGAGCGCTGGGACGGCGGCGGGTACCCGGACGGGCTCGCGGGGGAGGCGATCCCGCTCGCGTCGCGCATCGTCGCGGCGTGCGACGCGCTCGACGCGAGCGTCTCCGAGCGGTCGTACGGCCCGGCGAAGACGCTCGAGGAGGCGCTCGACGACCTGCGCCGGAGCGCAGGCACGCAGCTCGACCCGGCGGTCGTCCAGGCGCTCGTCGAGGTCGTGACGTCGGAGCCGGCCGCGCCGCGCCCCGTCGCGCCGCGCCGTCCGATGTTCGAGCCGCGCCTGTCGACGATCGCGAGCCTGCGCGGGCTGCTCGAGGTGACGCGCCTCGTCCGCCGCGCCGGTTCGCTCGCGAGCGTGCTGGAGGCGCTCGCGACGACGATTGCCGACTCGCTCGGGCTCGGCATCGTCGTCATCAACCTCCGCCGGCCCGGCACGGACGTGTTCGACGTGGTGACCGTCCACGGCAGCGCCGAGGTGCGCGAAGGGCTGCTGGGCACCTCCAACGACTGGTCGGAGTGGGAGCCGCTCCTCGACGAGCGCTTCCACCGGCGCGGCGCGTACCACATCCGCGCCGGCGAGTACGACTGGACGATGCTCGAAGGACGCCGCGTCGTCGTCGGCGCGCCTCAGGGCGACGACCCCTGGCTCTGGCACCCCGAGGACGAGCTCTTCGTCCCGTTCTACGGGTCGGACGGGCTGCTGCTGGGGATCTTCTCGGTCGGCGAGCCTCGCAGCGGCCGTCGGCCGTCCGACGAGGAGCTCGACGTGCTCGTCGCCATGGCGGAGCACGCGGCCGTCGCCGTCGAGAGCCTGCAGACGGCGCACGGCGACCGGCCTCAGCTCGTTCCCGTGCGCGAGCTGAACGCCGGGTAGCGGCAATCCGCCCGCGCCGGTCCTCCGTAGGACCCCGACGGGGGAGAGCGCACTCGAAACCAGGAGGGAGAGATCGTGAAGCACACGTTGCGGCGTCTCGGCGCCGCGTTGGCATTCGCCCTTCTCGTCGTCGCGGTGGCCGCCGGCGCCGCCTCGTCTTCGGGCGGCGGGTACACCGTCACGAACCTCGTCTCGGACCAGGCGGGGCATGCGTCGCACCTCGACGCGAGCCTCGTCAACGCCTGGGGTCTCGCGGCGCTGCCGGCGTCGCCGTGGTGGGTCTCCGACAACGGCACGAACGTCTCGACGCTCTACTCGGCGTCGGGCGACAAGGTGCCGCTGACCGTGGCGGTGAGCGACTCGCCGACGGGCGTCGTTGCGAACGCAGGCGGCGACTTCGTCGTCTCGAGCGGCGGCAAGTCCGGCCCGTCGCTGTTCCTCTTCGCGTCCGAGTCGGGGCGGATCGACGGGTGGAACCCGACGGTGTCCCAGACGTCGGCAATCGTCGCCGTCGACCGCTCCGCCGTCGGAGCCGTCTACAAGGGCCTCGCGATCGCGAAGACGTCGCACGGGATGCGGCTCTACGCGACCGACTTCCACAACGGCCGCGTCGACGTGTTCGACGGGCACTTCCGGCCGGTCGAGGTGAACGGCGCGTTCGTCGACCGCGACATCCCGGCCGGCTACGCGCCGTTCGGGATCCAGGCGCTCGGCGGGTCGATCTTCGTCACCTACGCGCAGCAGAACGCCGACCGCCACGACGACGTGCCGGGGCCCGGCCACGGCTTCGTCGACATGTACGACACGAGCGGAAAGCTGCTCCAGCGCGTCGCGTCGGGAGGCACGCTCGACTCGCCGTGGGGCCTCGCGTGGGCGCCGGCCGGGTTCGGCCCGTTCGCGGGCGACCTGCTCGTCGGCGACTTCGGCGACGGCCGCGTCAACGCGTTCGCACAGCACGACAGCACGTTCTCGTTCGCGGGGCAACTCGCGTCGAACGGCGAGCCGATCACGATCGACGGGCTGTGGGCGCTGCAGTTCGGCCACGGCGAGCCGTCGAACGGGCCGACGACCACGCTGTTCTTCACGGCCGGTCCCGACCACGAGGCGCACGGCCTCTTCGGGACGATTACGGCCACCGGCTAACCCTCGGCTCGGGGAGGGCGGCCGCCGCCGCCCTCCCCGGTCACAGAGGCTCCGCGTATCGGACCATCCCGCCGTCGACGTAGTAGGTCGAGCCCGTGACGTACGAGGCGTCGTCGGAGGCGAGGAACACCGCGACCTTCGCGACCTCCTCCGGCCGCCCCATGCGGGCGAGCGGGATGATGCGCTGCAGCGTCGCCACCTTCTGCGGGTCGGCGAGCGTGGCGGCGTTGATCGGCGTCGCGATCGCGCCGGGCGCGATGTTGTTCACGCGGATCTCGTGCTGGGCGAGCTCGACCGCGGCGTTCCGCATCAGCATGCGCAGGCCGCCCTTCGCGACGCAGTAGGAGGTGTAGCCGGGGAAGGGCACGTCCTCGTGGATCGAGGAGACGTTCACGATCGAGCCGCCCGAGCCCGCGTTGACCATCGCGCGCGCGGCGGCCTGGAGGCAGCAGAACGCGCCGCGGAGGTCGATGCCGACGACGCGGTCCCACTCCTCGAGCGGAAGGTCGAGCAGCGGCGTCGAGCGCTCGATGCCGGCGTTGTTGACGAGGATCGTCGGCGTCCCCAGCTCCTTCGTCGTCGTCGCCACCAGCGCCGCGGCGTCGCGGGGATCGGAGACGTCCGCCGAAACGGCGATCCCGTGCGGAAGCGCCGCCGCGTGCGCCTTCGCGTCGTCCTCGTACGCCCCGAAGTAGTTGATGCAGACGGCGGCGCCGGCGTCGGCGAGCGCCTGCGCGATCGCGCTCCCGATCCCGCTCCCCGCGCCCGTGACGATGGCGACCTTCCCCTGGAGGTTCATCCCTGCTCCCTTCGTCTGGTCGGTGCCGTGAAGGTAGTGCGTGTCCCGCCGGGCCGGGACGGGAAGCTTCCGTCCGTGCGGCCACTCCAGTGGTACGAGCGGTTCGACGCGTTCCAGCGGCGACACGGGTGGCTCGGCTTCCCGCTCGCCGTCCGGCAGAAGTACTCGGACGACCAGGGCGGCTACCTGGCCGCGACGATCACGTACTACGCGTTCTTCGCGGTCTTCCCGCTCCTGCTCGTCTTCGTGAGCGTGCTCGGCTTCGTCCTCCGGGGGAACGCGCACCTCCAGCAGCGGATCGTCGACTCGGCCCTCGGCCAGTTTCCGGTGATCGGGCACGACCTGCACGTCCACGCGCTGGCCGGAAACGGCGTTGCGCTCGCGCTCGGCACGGCGGCGGCGCTCTGGTCCGGGATGGGCGTCTTCCTCGCCGTCGAGAACGCGATGAACCAGCTGTGGGGCGTCCCGTTCCGCCGCCGGCCCGACTTCTTCCGCCGGCGGCTTCGTGCAGTCAGCCTCATGTTCGTGCTCGGGACGGCGGCGATCGCCTCGACTGCGATCGGCGCCGCGACCTCGGTCGGCGCCGGCCTCGGCGTCCTCGCGAAGGTGGGGACGGTCGTGGCGTCGGCTGCCCTCAACTTCGTCCTCTTCTGGGTCTCGATGCGGCTGCTGACGACGAGGGACGTCGGCTGGCGCTGCCTGCGCGGCGGCGCAGCTGCGGCGGCCGTCGCGTACACGCTGCTCCAGATCCTCGGCGGCTACTACGTCGGCCACGTGCTGAAGCACTCGTCGAGCACCTACGGAGCGTTCGGCCTCGTGATCGGGCTGCTGTCGTGGATCTACCTCTCGGTGCACGTCCTCCTGCTCGCGGCCGAGGGCAACGTCGTCGCGACGCGCCGCCTCTGGCCGCGCAGCTTCTCGGTCATCCTCGAGCAGCCGGCGACGAGCGCCGACGAGCGCGCACTGACGCAGCGCTCGAAGGTCGAGGAGCGCCGCCAGGACGAGCAGATCGACGTGACCTTCCGCGGCGGCTAACCCCGTCGCCAAACGAGGGTTACAGAAGTGTCACGGCGAGGTCGTGGCGGGGCGGCGCGGTCCTCGTGGTCGGCGGGGCGCCGCCAGGACGAGCAGATAGATCGACGTCACCTTCCGCGGCAGCTGACCCCGTCGCCAAACGAGGGTTACAGAAGTGTCACGGCGAGGTGGTGGTGGGCGCCGCGGTCGTCGTGGTGGGCGGCGCGGTCGTCGTGGTCGGCTGCGCGTAGGTCGTCGTCGGCGCGTAGGTCGTCGTGGGTGCGTACGTGGTCGTCGGGTAGTACTGCTGCGTGTACGGCTGCGGCTGCGCGATCTCCGGCGTCGCGAACTGCTCGACCGGCGCGTTCGCCAGCGCGGCCGACATGAAGTCGTGCCAGACGAGGGCCGGGATCGTGCCGCCGTAGACCGGCGCGAACCCCTCGACGTAGTCCATCGGGATCTCGCGGTGCGGGTACCCGATCCAGACGCACGTCACGAGCTGCGGCACGTAGCCGCAGAACCACGCGTCGACGTAGTTCTCGGCCGTGCCGGTCTTGCCGGCGATCGGGCGGCCGATCGCCGCCGCGGTCCCCGTTCCCTTCTGCGTCACCGCCTCGAGCGCGTACGTCACCTCGTCCGCGATCTGCCGCGACACCGCGACGTGCGGCTTCGCCTGCGGGAAGGGGACGACCTGTCCCGCCGCGGTCCGGATCGACTGGATCGCCTGCGGGTCGTGGCGCACTCCGTGGTCGGCGAGCGTCGCGTACGCAGTCGTCATCTCGAGCGGGCTGACCGCCTGCGTTCCCAGCGTGATGGAGCAGACGGGCTTCAGGTCGGACTGGATCCCGAGCCGGTGCGCCATCCGCACGACCGCGGGCGGCCCGACCTTCGTGACGAGCTGCGCGAAGATCGTGTTCACCGAGTTGGCGGTCGCGTCGATCAGGTTCATCGTCCCCGCGGTCTCGTCCGCGTTGTTGTGCACGTCCCAGAGGGTGGTGCCGGTCATGCAGCGCGGGTCGGTGATCAGCAGCTCCGGGGGACCGTTGAAGTAGGAGTAGAGCGAGAGCCCGTGCTCGAGCGCGGTCGCGAGCGTGAACGGCTTGAACGCGCTGCCGGCCTGGCGGTGCCCCTGCGACGCGAGGTTGAACTGGAGCCGCTCGCGGCTCGGAACGTAGACCGACATCGCGCGCACCTTCCCGTTGCGCGGATCCATCGCGACGAGCGCGCTCGCGGGGTCGGAGCGCATGGGCAGGTGCGCCGCGAGCGTCTGCGCGGCGAGTCGCTGCAGGCGCGGGTCGATCGTCGTCCGCACGTGCAGCCCGCCGCTCTCGACGAGCCGCTGGCCGTAATGCGACACGAGCTGCTCCGTGACGTAGCCGAAGAAGTACGGCTCGTGAATCGTCTTGTAGAGCGTGCCGGGGTGGAGGCCGAGCGGCTGGCGCACCGCCCAGCGATACGCAGGGGCGCGCAGGTCGCCGTTGACCAGCATCGCGTGGAGCACCTCGTTGCGGCGCGCGAGGGCCGCCCCCGGGTCCCGGAGCGGATCGAACTCCGTCGGCGCCTGCGGCAGGCCCGCGATCATCGCCGCCTGGTCGACGTCGAGCTGCGAGGCGCGGCGCGAGAAGTAGGTCTCGGCGGCCGCCGCGACCCCGTATGCCTGGTTGCCGTAGTAGACGACGTTGAGGTAGTCCGACAGGATCTCGCGCTTCGTCAGCCGCTGTGCGAGGCGGAGCGCGAGGCACGCCTCCTTGAGCTTGCGCCCAAGCGTCTGCGACGGCCTGCCGATGTAGAGGTTGCGCGCGAGCTGCTGCGTGAGCGTCGACGCGCCCTGCACGGCGCGTCCCGACGTGATGTCGGCGATCGCGGCGCGCGCGATCGCGGTGTAGTCGAGGGCGCCGTGCTCCCAGAAGCGCCGGTCCTCGATCGCGACGGTCGCCTTCGCGAGCCACGGCGACATCTGCGCGAGCGTGAGCTGCTGCCGGTTCCGCTGGGCCGGGATCGTGCCGAGGAACGAGTTGTCGGACGCGGTGACGAACGAGTTGCTCCCGATCTGCACTGGCTTGAGCGCGCTCAGGCTGCAGTCCGACTCGATCAGCTTCGGCGCGACGGCTGCGCCGACGATCGCCGCGCACGCGGCGCCTGTCAGCAGGACGAGGAGCGCGGCGAGGAGCGCCCTCGGGCGGCGCGGCCGGTGTCCACGCCGCCGCCGCCGGTGCCGCGCCGCGGCCGCGGCGACGAGGTCTTCGTCCGCGGTGTCCGGTCGCGTCACGGGCTAAGGATGTCCGTCGGCTGCGGCCCTCAATCCCGTCGCATCGGCGGCACGCGGGGCCGGGCGGAAGCCGCCGCAGGAGCATCCGGGCGGGCCTCGCGTGCCGCGCGCTCATCGTGCGCGGGGCCCGTGGCTCGCGCAACTAGCCGATCAGGGGGTTTCGTCGCGCTTGCGATGCTGCTGCAGCCGAAGCGCGCAGTCCGGGCACAGCGTGTCCGTCTCGCGCTCGGCCGCCGGCGCGTCGTCGCCCACGACCGCCGCCCAGCCGTCGGCGGTGAAGACGCGGGAGCACCACGCGCACCTCCGCGCCAGCATCTCGACGACGTCGGCCACCCGATGAACATCACTCACTCGAGGGATGCCGTCAAGGTCCGACTTCACCCCGCAGGGGGATGCGTCGGCCACGAAGGAGGCGCACGTACTGAGCATGGTCAAGCGCTCCCCGACGGTGACGCTCGTGGCGGTCGCGGCGCTCGTGCTCGCGACCTCCGCCGGCGCGACGACGACGCGGCGCAGGCCGCCGGTCGCGCCACCGGTCCAACCCGCACCTGCGCCCGCGGCGACGACACCGCAGCCGGCTCCGCAGCCGGCGCCCGCACCGTCGACCGCCGCGACGCCGGCGCCATCCGCGCCGAGCGGGTCGCACCGGCCGGTGCAGGGTCACGGCCGCCGGTAGGGCGACGACACGCCGTCGACGAGGTACCCGACCGGCGGTTCTCGCGGCGGCGGTCAGGATGCACTGCGAACGCTCGCGCAGTCGACGGCGCCCGCGTCGGCGGCCGCGATCGTCTGCCGCACGACGTCCGCCGACGGCTTCGCCGTCCCGTCGGTCCACAGGAGCCCGGACTGCCACCCGCCGAGCCGGTGCTCGTCGATCAGCTCGAAGTTGAAGAACGCCCCGACATCCGGCTGGCAGTACGCGAGCTCGATCGCGCTCGTGAGCTGTGAGGCCTGACTGACCGTCGTGGTGGACTCGGCGGAGCTCCCGCCGAGCGCCGGGACGGGCGCCGCGTCGGTTTCGCTGCCGCTGTAGAGGCGGCGCTTCTCAGCCGGCGGGCTCGTCTGGAAGCCGTCCTCGAGGTACCAGATCCGCGTCGTGCCGGTCCCCGGCAGCGGCTGCGCGGTCCCTCCGAACGCCTGCGTGAGGACCGCGACCAGGCGGTCGTAGTCGCCCTCGTCGATCGAGCCGTTCGTGTGCGTCGCCCACGGCGGCTCGCTCGAGTGCTCCGGGTAGACGTTGTGCCCGTAGGTGTCGATGATCGGTCGCGTGCGGCCGCTCGCGCGGAACGCGCGGCCCACGGCGAGCAGGAACGCGGCGGGATCCTGGTGCGGCGCGGTGGAGTCGATCACGTCGATCGTGCGCCGTACCGTGTGCAGCGCGTCCCAGCAGCGTGCGAGCAGCTCCTCGTAGGCGGCTGCGCCGCCGCGCGGCCAGAACGCAGGGTTGTTCGCCTCGTTCCATACGACGACGTCCTCGATCGGGATCCGCCGTACGACGTGCGCGAGGAACGAGCAGTAGTCGCGCTGGTCGCGGGCGTCGATCGGCGCCTCCGCGGCGCGCCCGAACACCCCGACCACGACGCGCTGCCCGAGCGCCACGGTCAGCGCGATCCGGTGCAGCCAGATCTGCTGGTGCCGCGACGGGATCGTCTGGCCGCGCCGCCACTGCACCGTCATCCTCACCGCGGTGAGGCCGAGCGAGCGCTCCGCGGACACGAGCCCGTTCGGCCGCGCGAGCCACCGCGCCGTGTCGTCGTCGACGCCGACGATCAGCTTCGGCTGCGGCGCCGCCCGCCCCGCGCCGGCCGCGGCCGCCGCGACGACGATGCATGCGAGCACGAGCACCCTCCGACCCCCCACGCCCCCACGTCAGCACACGGCCTCCCACTCGTCCATGGGCCGAACGACCCATTGCGGCGAGCGCATCCGTGTAGCCGGCGTTAAGGCGACGGTCCGGAGTTGCGGGCGACCGCACCCGCAGCTAGTTCAGACGCACGAGGCTGTTCAGGACGCACAGGAAGGAGCCGCCGCCGACGCCCTGGGTGATCGAGGTCGACTACGGCGCCGGCTGGCTCGTCTACGGCCCGCCGCACCCGGGGCGGGAGCCGGCGGAGAGCATCGCGCGCGAGCTGCGGACGCACGGGCACGACGCGCGCGTCCGCCCGGCGCCGCGGCGCGGCTGACTCAGCCTCGGCGCCAGGTGTGGACGACGCGCCAGGTGCGGCCGGCGTCGTCCGTACGGAGGAGCCGCGCGCGCCCGCTGCCCCTGGTGAGCTCGACCCAACCGTGGCCGCCGTCCACCGCCGCGCCCGCGGCGCCGAAGTCCACCTCCGGCCGGGCGACCGCGGGCAGAGGCGTCCAGCGCGTGCCGTCGTCCCGCGTGACGTAGAGCGTCCCGCGCGACTCCCAGATCAGACCGAAGCCGTCGTCCGCCATCGCGATCCCCTGCGGGTACCCGTACGACGAGATCCCGCCGCGGTCGCGCCCGCCCGCACCCGGCATCGAGGTGGAGGCGACCAGGCGCCAGCGCCGGTCGACGCGGCGGTACACCGCCTTCCCCTGATTGCCGGCTCCGGGCTCGCTGACGCACAGGGCCCACTGCCGTCCGCGAGCCGTCACCGCGAGGCCCGCTGCGAGCGGCGGGGCGGGGCCGGAGGGGCAGGGGCCGCGCGCGGGCGGCGGCGCCGCGGCTGCGTGCCAGTCGCGTCCTCCGTCGGTGCTCTCGAACGTCTCGCCGTCGTCGTACCGCGCCCAGGCGGACGCTCCGGCGTACCAGACCGCGACGACGGGGCGCGGCGTCCGCAGCACGACGCGCCACGTGCGGCCGCCGTCGGTGGTGGCGGAGATCGTGCCGCCAGTGCCGGCGAGGCCCACGTCGGGGGTGCGGAAGGCGAGCGCGCGCGGCGGCGGAGTCGCCTGGGCCGGCGTCGCGAGCTCGTGCCAGGTCGCGCCGCCGTCCAGGGTGCGCACGACCACGGTCGCCGTGCCGCCCGCCGTCGCCCGGATCCCGGTGCCCGTTCGCGCGTCGGTGAAGCCGACGAACTCCCAGAAGCCCGCCGTGCGCGGGTAGACCCGGGCGAACGCCCGGCCGCCGTCGGTCGTCCGCAGGAGCCGGGTCCCGTCGCCGGTCGCGAAGACGGCCGTGTCGTCGTCGGCGGGGGCGACGCGCGCGGCGTTGTCGAGCTCGCGCCCCGCGGCGAGCGGCGACCACGTCCGGCCGCCGTCCGCGCTGCGGAGCGCGCCCGCGAGCATCCCCGTCGGGCACACCGCCCACACGACGCTGTCCGACGACGCCTCCAGGTCGCCGCCGAGCCCGGTCGTGCACGGGCTCCGGTAGACGGAGAACGTCGCGCCCGCGTCGGTGGACGCGACGAGCGCCTGGTTCCGCTGCGTGCCGTTCACCCTGCTCAGCGAGATCCAGACCGAGCTCGCGTGGACCGCGAGCGCGACAACCGGCTCGACCGCCCCGACGGGCAGCGGCGAGACGCTCCAGGCGGACGTCCCGAGCGGCGCCCGCCTGAGCGCGAGCCGGGTGCAGGCGCCCTGGTCGCACGTGCCGGTCACGACGAAGACGAGGCCCGCCGCGGTCGCGAACGCGCGCACCCCCGGCACGTCGAGCCGCTCCCAGTGGGCGCCGCCGTCGACCGTCGACCACACGCGCGCGCCCGACGGCGCGGCGAGCCTCTGCGAGTCGAACGCGAAGCCGTCGTCGGGCGTCGCGAAACGGAGCGTGTCGACCTCGACCGGCGGCGGCGGAAGGCGGACGAACGTGCTGCCTCCGTCGGTCGTGCGCACGATCGCGCTGCGGCCGAGGAGCCAGAACTCCTCCGGCGAGATCGCGGTGAACGACACCGGCTCGAACGCGGACGGCAGCGCTCCGGCGACGGCCGCGTCCCACAGCTGCGGCGGCACCGGCCCCGACTCGTGGACGAGCACCGGGTGCGAGCCGATCACGTCGACGACCCACGAATGGCGGCCGCCGGGCCAGCTCTCGGTGAACGTCACCCGCGGGCGGCTCCACACGCGCGTCGCGTTCACCTCGCAGTCGCCGCGGAGCGTGCGCAAGGTGCAGAGCCGTGCACCGATCTGGGGCGGGAAGAGCGTGCGTGCACGCAGCGCGGCCATGGGCGCGACGGTCTCCGCGACTGCGATCAGCCTCGCGGTGCGCGGCGTCCAGAGCCCGTGCGTGCACGCGACCACGGACCGCCACGGGGTCGGTGTCGCGAGCAGCGTCGGGTCGTCGTCGCAGCGGAGGCGGGGCTCGAAGCGGGCGAGGAGGCGGTCGCCTCCCGTCGCCGCCGCCCAGTAGACGGCGAGCGCGGTGCCGCCGGGCCAGCCGCAGCCCGGCTCGCCCTGGAACGATCCCCGCTTCGAGGAGACGGCGACGACCGGGCCGTTCACGCGACCGAGACACTCGCTCCGCGGGAGGCCCGGCGCGAGCATCGGCCGCGGATGCAGCGCGATGTCGCGGCAGAGCTGCGCCGCGTCGGGCATCGACCCGCCGGGCGGTCCGCACTGCAGGGTGTAGCGGTGCGTCAGGCGCGTCTTCGCGCTCGCGTCGTATGCGGTGATCGCGACGTGCACCGTCAGTCGGTGGCCCGACCCGCACCCGGCCGCGGCGACCGCGACGAGCGCGAGCAGGACGGCCCGCCGTTGCACGCGCCGACCGTACGCCGCCGCTGTTATCGCGGCGTTAGCGGCGTGAACGCATTCCGGCGCCGTCGGGGGCCCGCGATCGCAGCACGCGCTGCCACGCGAGCTCGAGCCCGGTTGCGAGGCACCCGAGGACGACGGCGTCCTCCGCCAAGGCGCTGACGCGGATCTCCGGCACGAACGGCGCCACACGCTCCAGGTCGCGCACCACCGAGGAGGCGAAGCCGGCGGCGCCGCCGATGCCGCCGCCGAGGACGATCAGCTCCGGGTCGACGACCGCGATCACCGACGCGAGCGCCTTGGCCACGAGCTCCGCCTCGCGCGCGACGACCGACCGCGCGCGGTCGTCGCCCGCAGCGGCGGCAGCGAACACCCGCCGCGCGGTCAGGTGGCCGTCGAGGCCGGCGGCGCGCGCCGCGCGCACGACTGCTGCCGACGAGGCCGACGCCTCCAGGTGGCCGCGATGGCGCGCCTCGCGCGGCTCGACCTCCTCGGGCCCGAGCGGCAGGAACGCGATCTCGCCGGCGGCGCCATGGGCGCCGCGGTGGAGCTTGCCGTCGATGACGACGCCCATCCCGATCCCCGTCCCCACGGAGACGAACGCGAACGTGCGCACCTCCCGGCCGTGGCCGTGGTCGCGCTCCGCGACGGCGGCCATGTCGACGTCGTTCTCGATCTCGGTCGCGTCGCCGAGCCGCGCGCGCAGCTCGGTCAAAACGTGCGGCTGCTCCCAGCCCGGCAGGTTCGCCGCCATGCGGAGCGCGCTGCGCGCGGGGTCGAAGACGCCGGGGCTGCCGACGACGGTCTGCACGACGGCGCCCTTCCGGCGCACGTTCGCCGCCGCACGCAGCTCGTCGGCGAGCGCCGCGACCTCGGCGACGCGCGTGCGCGCGCTGGTTGCCGGCGCGCGGCGGCTGAGCTTCGCCCGCACGGCTCCCGCGAGGTCTGCGAGCGCGCCGCGGATGAACTCGCGGCCGACGTCCAGGGCGACGACGAACCCCGCGTCCGGCCGCAGCTCGTACAACAGCGCCGCGGGGCCGCGCACGCCCGTCCGCTGGCCGGCCACCTGCACGAGCCCGGCCTCCTCGAGGCTCGCGAGCGCGAGGGCGACGGTCGGCTTCGACAGCCCCGACAGGCGCGCCAACTCCGGCCGCGAGAGCGGGGCGGCGCTCCGGATCTGCTCCAGCAGGAGCTGCTCGTTCATCGAGCGGATCAGCTGCGGCCGCGCCGCGACCCGGCCGTCGCCGGAGCTCGTCACGAAGCTCATCGTCGCAGCGGCCTTGTCATCCGAGAAATAATAGGTTAGTTTCCTATTCCTTGGAGCAGCCGGTCGTACTGGCGCTGGACTTCGGCGGGACCAAGATCGCCGCAGCGGTCGCGGACCTCGACGGCCGCCGGCTCGTGGAGGAGACCGTGCCGACGTCCCGCCGCCGCGGAGCGAGCTGGAACTTCGAGCGCGGGCTCGACGCCGCGCGCGAGCTCGTGGCCGCGGCCGGCGCCGAGGTCGCCGCCGTCTGCGCCTCCACGTTCGGGATCCCCGCGTCGGGCGGCATCGGGCTCGCGCCGGCGATCGACGGCTGGGAGTCGCTCCGGATCGGCGACGCGCTGGAGAGCGCCTTTCCCGGCGCGGCGATCGAGCTCGTGACGGACGTCAAGGCGGCGGCGTGGGCGGAAGCGGCACACGGCGCGCTCGAGGGCTGCGACCCTGCGCTCTACCTCAACCTCGGCACGGGTCTTGCCGTCGGGATCGTCTGCGGCGGCTCGGTCGTCGCGGGCGCGAACGGCGCGGCGGGCGAGATCGGCTACAACCTCCGCGCCCGCGGCCCGGGCATCCTCGAGGACGCCGTCAGCGGGCTCGCGCTCGCCGCGGAGGGCCGCCGCATCGTCGGCGGCGCCGTCACCGCAGCCGACGTCTTCGCCTCGGACGACCCGAGGCTCGCAGGGCTCGTCGCCGACCTCGTCGACGAGCTCACGTTCCACCTCGCCAACCTCTCGATCGCGCTCGACCCCGAGCGGATCGCGGTCGGCGGGGGCATGGTCCGGTCGTGGGACAGGCTGGAGGGCGCGCTCCGCCGCGGCCTCGAGGCCAGCGTGCCGTTCCCGCCGGAGCTCGTCGTCGGGAGGTTTCCGTTCGACGCGGCGCTCGTCGGCGCGATCATGGTCGCCGTCGAGGCCGCGTCGGACACAATCGCCGACGGCCGCTTCGGCGGCCGAGGGAGGAGTCGGACATGAGACGGGTGCGGATGTCGCTGCTGGTGGCCGCCGTCGCGGTCGTCGCAGCAGCCGTATGGGCGGGCTCGGGGGCCGGCGCCGGCGGGACCTCCGTGACGATCTCGAACGAGCAAGGCACGACGTGGACGTGCGGCTTCAACCCGTTCAACCCGTCGGTCCAGTTCCTCTCGTTCGGGGCCGTCTACGAGGAGCTCGTGTTCGTCAACGAGCTGAGGAGCGGGGCGGCGACGCCGTGGCTCGCGTCGGCGTACGCCTGGAGCAACCACAACCGCACGCTGACGTTCACGATCCGCTCGGGCGTCAAGTGGTCGGACGGGCAGCCGTTCGGCGCGAGCGACGTCCTGTTCACGTTCCAGCTTCTGAAGCGGAAGCCGGGGCTGGACCTGAACTCGGTCTGGTCGGTGCTGCGGAGCGTCGCGCAGAAGGGGAACAAGGTCGTCTTCACGTTCAAGACGTCCGCCGTCCCGTACTTCTACTACGTCGCCGGCCAGACGCCGATCGTGCCGAAGCACATCTGGGCGTCGATCGCGAACCCGGTGAACTACAAGGACTCGAGCCCGGTCGGCACCGGTCCCTACGCGATGAGCTCGTGCTCGCCGCAGGTGATCAGGTACACGAAGAACTCCTCGTACTGGCAGAAGGGGCTGCCGAAGATCGACACCGTCTACTACCCCGCGTTCACGTCGAACGACCCGGCGAACCAGCAGCTCGCGAGCGGCCAGGCCCAGTGGGGCAGCCAGTTCATCCCGAACATCAAGGCGTTCTACCTCTCGAAGAGCCCGAGCCACCACATCTGGTTCCCGCCGCTCGCGAACGTCTCGATCTTCGTCAACCTCAAGGACCCGATCCTGTCGAACGTCGCCGTCCGGCGTGCGATCGCGTACGCGATCGACCGCAAGCGCGTGTCGCAGATCGGCGAGTACGGCTACGAGCCCGCCGCGAACCAGACGGGCATCGTCACGCCGACGTTCGCCAACTGGCTCGTGCCGTCGCTCGCGAAGAAGGTGACCTACAACCCGGCGAAGGCGGTCTCGATCCTGAAGGCCGCCGGCTTCAAGATGTCGGGAGGCGTCTTCCACACGCCGTCGGGCAAGCCGCTCTCCTTCACGATGGTCAACATCGGCGGGTACTCCGACTGGGTGGCGTCGGCGCAGATCGTGGCGACGCAGCTGAAGGCGGTCGGGATCCAGATCACGCCGGAGAACCTCTCGAGCACGACGTACGACGCGGACGTGTACAACGGCCGCTACCAGCTCGCCTACGACGGGAACGAGGCCGGCGGCCCGAGCCCGTACTACGAGCTCCGGCAGGAGCTGTACTCGAAGAACTCGGCGCCGATCGGCCAGGCCGCGTCGTCGAACTGGGAGCGCTACTCGAACCCGAAGGTCGACGCGCTGATCGACGAGTACGGCGCGACGACGAGCGTGAGGACGCAGCACGCGATCGTCGCGAAGCTCGAGGCCGCGATGGTGGACGACGTGCCGATCATCCCCATCACGGAAGGCGTCGACTGGTACCAGTACGACACCTCGAGCCTGACCGGGTGGGTGACCCCCGCCGACCCGTACGCGAAGCCGGCGGCGTACGAGGTCCCGGACTGGGGGGTGCTGCTCCTCCACCTGAGACCGAAGGGCTGACCCGGGTCTCGCCCGGCACGAGGCGCGTGCGATGAGGTTCGTCGTCAGGAGGCTCGTGTTCTTCGTGATCACGCTGTGGGTCGCGGTCACGCTGAACTTCCTCATCCCGCGTCTCATGCCGGGCAACCCGGTGCTCGCGATGATGGCCCGCTACCGCGGCCGCGTGAACGGGCAGTCGCTGCACGCGCTCGAGGTCGCCTTCGGCGTCGACACGCACCAGAGCCTCATCGCGGCCTACTTCACCTACCTCGGGAACCTGCTGCGCGGCCGCTTCGGCACGTCGCTCACCTTCTTCCCCGACGCCGTCAGCCACGAGGTGCTGCAGGCGCTGCCGTGGACGCTCGCGCTCGTCGGGATCACGACGATCCTCGCGTTCGTCCTCGGCACGCTGATCGGCCTCGTCGGCGCGTGGCGCCGCGGCGGGATGCTCGACAGCCTGCTCCCGCCGATCTTCGTGATCACGTCCGCGTTCCCGTACTTCTGGCTCGCGCTGATCTCGATCTGGCTGTTCGCGATCAAGCTCCACTGGCTCCCCGCGAGCGGCGGCTACGACTACCGCACCACGGTCGGCTGGAGCTGGACGTTCGTCGGCGACACGCTGCGCCATTCGATCCTGCCGGCGGCGACGATCCTCGTGACGTCGATCGGCGGCTGGATCCTCACCATGCGCAACAACACGATCACGGTGCTGGCGGAGGACTACGTCCGCATGGCGCGGGCGAAGGGCCTCTCGCCGTGGCGCGTGATCTGGACCTACGCCGGGCGGAACGCGATCCTCCCGAACCTGACCGGGTTCGCGATGTCGCTCGGCTTCGTCGTCAGCGGCGCGATCCTCGTCGAGTTCGTCTTCAACTACCCGGGCGTCGGCTGGATGTTCCTCCAGGCCGTCGAGAACCAGGACTACGCGCTCATGCAGGCGCTGTTCCTCCTGATCGTGGTTGCCGTCCTCTCGGCGATCCTCGTCGCCGACGCCGCCACGGCCGTCCTCGACCCGCGCACGAGGGACGTGCGGTGACGGCGCCCGCCGTCGCCGCGCCGATCCGGCCCGGCCGCGTCCGCCTCGGCGCCGGCGCGCTGCGCGCGGTCGCAGGGAACCGCAAGGCGCTCGCCGGGTCGCTGCTCCTCCTGCTCTTCGTCGTGCTCGCGGCGTTCCCCGGCCAGATCGCGCCCGACGACCCGAACGCGGAGGTCTACCTGCCGGCGCTCGGGCCGAGCGTGCACCACCTGCTCGGCACCACCGCGTACGGCCAGGACGTCTTCTCGCAGCTCGTGTGGGGCACGAGGCAGTCGCTGCTGATCGCGTTCGCGGTCGGCGGGCTGGCGACGGCGCTCGCCGTGGTCGTAGGAGTGTCCTCCGCATACCTGGGCGGGATCGCGGACGGGTTCCTGTCGCTCGTCACCGACGTCATCCTGGTGATCCCGATCTTCCCGCTCGTGATCGTCCTCGCGGCGTACGAGAAGAACGCGGGCTTCTTCACGCTCGTGGTCGTGCTCGGCGCGCTCGGGTGGTCGTACGGCGCGCGGCAGCTCCGCTCGCAGACGCTCTCGCTGCGCAACCGGGACTTCCTCGAGGCGGCGCGGGTGCGCGGCGAGCGGAGGATCTACATCATCGTGTTCGAGATCCTGCCGACGATGACCTCGCTGATCGTCGCGAGCTTCCTCGGCGCCGCGCTGTACGCGGTCCTCGCCGCCGCCGGCCTGCAGTTCGTCGGCCTGGGCGACCCGAGCTCGCTCTCGTGGGGGACGATGCTCTACTGGGCCGAGAACAACGAGGCGCTCGGCGCGAACATGGTGCTGTGGGCGGTGATGCCGGGCGTGTGCGTCGCGGCGCTCGGCGCCGCCTTCGCGCTCCTGAACTACGCGTTCGACGAGGTCTCGAACCCGGCGCTGCGCAAGGTGCGTCGCGTGGAGCGGCGTGGCTGAGCGGCTGCTCGAGGTCCGCGACCTGCAGGTCGCGTATGCGACCGAGCAGGGCGACGTCGTCCCGGTCGACCACGTCGACCTCGACCTCGACCGCGGCGAGTTCCTGGCCATCGTCGGCGAATCGGGTTGCGGCAAGTCGACGCTGCTCTACGCGATCGCGCGGCTGCTCGGGCCGCCGCTCGCGGGCGACATCGTCGGCGGCAGCGTCGTGTTCCGTGGCCGCGACATGGTCACGCTGTCGGAGCGCGAGCTCCGCCACATCCGCTGGCGCGAGCTCTCCGTCGTGATGCAGAGCGCGATGAACGCGCTCAACCCGGTGCTGTCGATCGAGGCCCAGCTCCGCGACGCCTGCCGCGCGCACTCGGAGCTGGACCGCGACGCGATCCGTGCACGCTCGCGCGAGGTGCTGCGGCTCGTGGGGATCGACCCGATCCACCTGCGCAGCTACCCACACCAGCTCTCGGGGGGGATGCGCCAGCGGGCGATGATCGCGATGGCGCTCCTCTTCACGCCCGACCTCGTGATCATGGACGAGCCCACGTCGGCGCTCGACGTCGTCGCGCAGCGCTCGCTGATGCGCCAGATCAAGTCGCTGCAGGAGCAGCTCGGCTTCGCCGTCGTCTTCGTGACGCACGACATGTCGCTCGTGCGCCACTTCTCCGACCGCGTCGTCGTCATGTATGCGGGCCAGGTGGCGGAGCTCGCCGCCACGCGGCAGCTGTTCGACGCTCCGCTCCACCCGTACACGCAGGGGCTGCTCGACGCGTTCCCGAGCGTCCGCGGGCCGAAGGTGCCGCTGACGGGGATCCCCGGCTCGCCGCCGGACCTCGCGCGGCCGCCGTACGGCTGCCGCTTCGCACCGCGCTGCCCGCACGTGCACGAGCGGTGCGTCGAGGCGCCGCCGCCCGTGCACGACGTCGACGGCGACCTGGTCCGCTGCGTCCTCTACGACCGCGCGCGCGAGGAGGTCACCGCGTGAGCGCGGTGCTCCTGCGCACCGTCGGGCTGACCCGCCAATTCCGCATCGGCGGGCTCCTCTCGCCGAAGACGCTGCACGCCGTGGACGAGGTCGACCTCGAGATCGGCCGCGCGGAGATCGTCGCGCTCGTCGGCGAGAGCGGCTGCGGGAAGAGCACGATCGCGCGCCTGCTCGCAGGCATCTACAAGCCGACGCGCGGCGAGATCTGGTTCGAGGGCCGCAACGTGACGAAGCTGCGGACGCGCCGCCAGCGCCTGGCGTACGCGAGCGACGTGCCGATGCTGTTCCAGGACCCGTTCAGCTCGCTCAACCCGGCATACCGCGTCTCGCACGCGATCGCGCGCGGGATCAAGCTGCACCGGCGGGACCTCCCGCGGCGCGAGCGGCGCGCCGAGGCGGAGCGCGTGCTGGACGCGGTCGGCCTCGTCCCGGCGCACGAGCTGATCCGGAAGTTCCCGCACCAGCTCTCGGGCGGCCAGCGGCAGCGCGTCGGGTTCGCCCAGGCGCTCGCGTTCCGGCCCAAGCTGATCATCGCCGACGAGCCCGTCTCGATGCTGGACGTCTCGATCCGCGTCGGGCTGCTCAACCTGATGACGGAGCTGCGCGAGCGGCAGGGCGTCTCGTTCCTCTACATCACACACGACATCGCGAGCGCGCGGTACGTCGCCGACCGGGTGCTCGTCATGTACGGCGGGCGCCTCGTCGAGCAGGGGCCGACCGAGGACGTGCTCCACCGGCCGAAGCACCCGTACACGCAGCTGCTGCTCGCGTCGGTACCCGACCCGCGCGCGCCGCTCGAGGTCGTCCCCGACGAGGAGGCCGCCGGCGAGCCGCCGCGCGTGGTCGACCCCGTGCCCGGCTGTCGGTTCGCGCCGCGGTGCCCGTACGCGGTGGACGTCTGCCGCGCCGAGACGCCGCTCCTCCGCGACCTCGGCCCGGGGCGCCTCGTCGCGTGCCACCTCGCCGAGCCCGACGGCGAGCTGCGGGAGACGGCGTGAAGGTCACCGTCGTCGGCGGCGGCTCGACGTACACCCCGGAGCTCGTGTCGGGGCTGTCGCGCCTCGAGATCACCGAGCTCGTCCTGCACGACGTCGACGCCGAACGGCGGGCGGTCGTCGGCGGGATGGCGCGGCGCATGCTCGCCGCGCAGGGGTACGCCGGCTCGCTGCTCGTGACGGACGACCTCGAGCGGGCGCTGGACGGCGCCGAGTTCGTGCTCGTCCAGATTCGCGTCGGCGGCCAGAAGGCGCGGCTGCACGACGAGACGGCGCCCCTGCGCTGCGGGTGCATCGGCCAGGAGACGACCGGCGCCGGCGGGTTCGCCAAGGCGATGCGAACGGTCCCCGTCGTGCTCGAGATCGCCGAGCGCGTGCGCGACCGGGCGGCGGACGGCGTGTGGATCGTCGACTTCACGAACCCCGTCGGGATCGTCACCCGGGCGCTGCGCGACGAGGGCCACCGCGCCGTCGGCCTCTGCAACGTGGCGATCGGCTTCCAGCACCGGTTCGCGGGTCTGCTCGGCGTCGAGCCGGCGCGCATCGTCGTCGACCAGGTGGGGCTCAACCACCTGACGTGGGTGCGCCGCGTGCTGCTCGAAGGCGACGACGTCCTGCCGGAGCTCCTCTCCGAGCACGGCGACGAGCTGGCCGAGGACGTCGCCCTCCCCCGCCGGCTGCTCGACGACCTCGGGGCGGTGCCGTCCTACTACCTCCGCTACTTCTACGCCCACGACGCCGTGCTGCGCGAGCAGCTCGACGCCGTCCCGCGCGCTCAGGTCGTGAGCGAGATCGAACGGCAGCTCCTCGAGCTCTACCGCGACCCGCTCGTGGTCGAGCGCCCGCCGCTCCTAATGCAGCGCGGCGGCGCCTACTACAGCGAGGCGGCGCTCGGGCTCGTGGCGTCGCTCTCGTCCGGGGACGGCGCCGTGCACGAGGTCGACGTGCGGAACGACGGGACGCTCGCCGGCCTCGCGGACGACGACGTGGTCGAGGTGCCCGCCCACGTCGGGCGCGACGGCCCGGTGCCGCTCCCGCAGGCGCCGCTCGCCCCGGAGCTCCTGGGACTCGTCCAGCACGTCGCGGCGTACGAGCGGCTGGCCGCGCGCGCCGCCGTCACCCGCGAGCCCGCCGACGCGCGCAAGGCGCTGCTCGCCCACCCCCTGATCGGGCAGCTCGAGCTCGTCGAGGGCCTGCTGGAGCGGCTGACGGAGGAAGCGGTGCGGTGAGGACGATCCTCGCCGTCGACGGCGGGAACTCGAAGACCGACGTCGCGCTCGTCCGGGAGGACGGGACGGTGCTCGGGCTCGAGCGGGGAGGGCAGTCGTCGCCCGACCATCTCGGCGTCGACGGGAGCCTGGACGTCGTCGCCCGGCTCGCCCGCCGCGTCGGCGGGCCCGCAGACCTCGCGATGCTCCTCCTGGCGGGCGTCGACTTCGACGACGAGGAGGCGGCCTACCGGTCCGCCGCCGAGCGCCGCGGGCTCGCGGCGGAGGTCCGCGTGGGGAACGACACCTTCGCCGTTCTTCGGGCGGGGACGGACCGCGCGTTCGGCGTCGCCGTCACCTGCGGCGCCGGCATCAACTGCGTCGGCCTCGCGCCCGACGGCCGCCGCGCTCGCTTCGCCTCGCTCGGCCCGGTGAGCGGCGACTGGGGCGGCGGGCTGGACGTGGGCCTCGCGGCCGCAGGAGCGGCCGCCCGCAGTGAGGACGGGCGTGGGCCGCACACGGCGCTGGAGCAGCTCGTCCCCGCGCACTTCGGGCTCGCGACGCCGGTCGAGCTCGCACGCGCCGTCCTCGCGGGCCGGATCGCGGAGCGCGACCTGCAGGAGCTCGCGCCGCTCGTCTTCGCGGCCGCAGTCGACGACGCGGTGGCGCGCGGCATCGTCGACCGCCTCGCCGACGAGGTCGCGACCATGGCGGTCGCCGCCCTCCGCCGCCTCGGTCTGCTCGGCGAGCCGGTGGAGGTCGTGCTCGGCGGCGCGCTCCTCCAGGCGCGGAACGAGCGGCTGCTCGAGCGCGTCGAGCTCGCGGTCCGCGCCTCCGCGCCGGCCGCGGAGGTGCGCGTCGCGGAGCTGCCGCCGGTCCTCGGCGCCGCGCTCCTCGGCCTGGACGAGCTCGGCGCCAGCCGCGAGGCGCACGCGCGGCTGCGCGAGAGCTCGGCGCTCCTCGGAGCCTGAACGCGATAGGCTCCGCGCGGCTCCGGCGCGCGGCAGGCACGAGCTGAGCCTGTGAAGGAACCCACACCCGAGGTTGTGGAGGGGTCTACCTCGTTCTACTGTCCGGTCGGGGAGAGTTGGTGAACAACCTGCGGCGGAAGATCCGGTCGGTCGACGACGCGGAGCGCTTTGCGAGGCGGCGCCTGCCCCGCGCGCTCGTGCATCGCATCGAGGGAGGCGCCGGCCGCGGGATCACGGTGACCGCGAACGCGGCCGCCTACGACGACGTGCAGTTCAGGCCGCGCGCAGGCGTGTGGACGCCCGCCCGGGAGCTGGCGACGACGGTGCTCGGGCACCGGGTGTCGCTGCCGGTGCTGACGGCGCCCGTGACGAACCTGCGCATCTTCCACCGCGACGGCGAGCCCGGAGTCGCGCGCGCCGCGGGCGACGCGGGAACCATCGCCTGCATCGGCGCGTTCACCGGCTTCCCGATCGAAGCGATCGCGGCGGCGGCAACGGGCGTCCTCTTCTTCCAGCTCTACTTCCTCGGCGGCCGCGACGCCGCGGAGGCGCTGATCGACCGCGTGCGCCGCGCCGGCGTCGCCGCGCTGGTCGTCACCCTCGACGCCCCGACGTGGATGCGGCGCGAGCGGCCGTTCCGCGAGCGCGTCCGCGACCTGAACGGCGGCCGGCGGCCGCTGCTGCGATTCGCTCCGCAGGCGGTGGTTCGGCCGAGCTGGGCCGTGGGGTTCGTCCAGGACGGCCTGCGCGCCCACGCGCCGATGGCGCTCGGCCCCGACGGCGAGCCGCTCACGATGGGGCAGGCAGCGCGGACGCTCGGCCCCGTTCCGCCGACGTGGGACGACCTGGCGTGGATCCGCGAGCGCTTCGGCGGCCCCGTGATCGTCAAGGGGATCCTGTCGGCGGAGGACGCCAGGCGGGCCGTCGCCGAGGGGGCTGCGGCGGTCGTGGTGTCGAACCACGGCGGCAACACGCTCGACGGCCTCCCGCCGTCGCTGCAGATGCTGCCGGAGGTCGTCGCGGCGGTCGGGGACGAGGTCGAGGTGCTGCTCGACGGCGGCATCCGGCGGGGGGCGGACGTGGTGAAGGCGCTCGCGCTCGGCGCGCGCGCGGTGCTCGTCGGCCGCTCCTACATGTGGGCGCACGCCGCCGCGGGCTCGGCCGGCGTCGCGCACCTGCTCGACCTGCTCCGGCGCGAGATCGACGCTGCGCTCGCGATCCTCGGCTGCCCGTCCGTCGAGGAGCTCGACGAGAGCTACGTGCGCGTTCCCGCGAGCTGGCACGCCGCCGAGCTCGAGACGCACGGCATCGACTAGAACGGTTCGTCGACGAGCTCGAGGTGGACGTCGAGCCCCTGCGCGCGCTGCGCCGCCTCCCATGCGCGCAGCCGCAGGTACAGCTCGAGCCGCATCGCGTCCGCGCGGTACGACCCGAGCAGGCTCACGCGCACCGCGTTGTCGGCCGTTCGCTCCACTGCGACGTCGCCCGACTCGCGCAGGTGCGCGAAGAGGAGCCGGGCAGCGGTGCTGCTGTTCGCTCGCACGATCGTCATGAAGCCGCAGCCGGACGCGAACCCGGCTCAGCTGACACTGATCGCGCGGCCGCCGCGAGGCAATCGCCCTTTCGGGTGCGTCAGCCTCCGCGCGCCGCGTCTCGCGGCCTGAACATGATCACGCGGCCGACGCGGTCCTCGTCGCGCTCGAGCGGGACGAACGAGTGCGGCTGGTAGCGCTCCGGCTCCTCGAACGGCCGCCCGCCGCCGCGGTAGACGGCGGTGCACAGGCGGAGCTGCCGGCAGCAGGGGCACTGCTCGTACCAGAAGTACGTCCCGAAGTCGTCGACGACCCAGTCTTCCTTCAACGAGTACCGACAGCAATCGTCGCAGTAGAAGACGCCGGACCCGTGGGGGTAGTACGCGGCCACCGCCAAGGGATCGGCGCCGGCGGGGCCGGGCTTGAGCGCGGCGACCAGAGACACGGAAGCCGCCCCGTCGTCTGAGGGCGGCTCCCGTGGTGACTGCGCAGGAGGAGCAGCAGTCGGTCGTGCATCGAGCCGCGGGGGGCGGCTATGTACGAGCCGTGATCGGTACGGACGACCGTTCTCCGCATCCCTCGACTGCGGTAGTGTCCCGCGGACGTGCGGTCGCATGAGGCGGCCGCGCAGGGGAGAAAGGGGACTTCATGCGGAAGCGCAGCGCACTACGCGCTGGACTGACGATCTTCCTCGTCCTGGTGCTCGCAGCGGTCGCCGCCGGCGCGGCGGCGGCCGGCGACGGCGACCACCACAAGAAGGGCGACCGTGACGCCGGCAAGCAGGCGACCGAGACGCACACGGCCGCGACGACGTCGGCTGCGGCCACGATGACGACGATCGCGAGCGGGCTCGACAACCCGCGCGACCTCGCCTTCGGGCCCGACGGCAATCTGTACGTCGCGGAGGCAGGGCACGGCGGTCCGTACTGCTTCCAGGACACCTGCGCCGGCTTCACGAGCCGCATCAGCTGGATCGACCAGTCGACCGGAGCGGTCCACCCGGTCGTGGACGACCTGATCTCGCTGGCCTCGCCGGACGGCTCCGGCGCGACGGGTGTCGACGGCATCTCCTTCGGCCCCGACGGCACGCTCTACGGGATCGAGACGGAGTCCGCCCGCGGCGTCCCGCCCGGATTCCCTGCGCCCGAGCAGGCGCTGGAGCGCGGGAAGGCGGAGCTCGGCCGGCTGATCAAGGTCAACGGGCCGGGGTCGTGGAGCACGGTCGCGGACGTCGGCGGCGTCGACTTCGACTGGGCGGCGGATCACGCCAGCCTCGTGCCGGACCAGTTCCCCGACGCGAACCCCTACGGGGTGCTCGCCGTCGGCAACGACGTGTGGGTGGTCGACGCGGGCGCGAACACGCTCGACAAGATCGGGCCCGACGGCTCGGTTCAGGTCGTGGCGTTCTTCCCGAACCCGCCGGTGTCGGATGCCGTCCCAACGTGCATCGACCGTGGGCCGGACGGCGCGCTCTACATCGGCGAGCTGACGGGTGGCGGGAACGCCCCGGGCTCGTCGGTCGTCTGGCGCTGGTGGAACGGGCACCTCGAGCAGTGGGCGACCGGCCTGACGGCGGTCACCGGCTGCGGCTTCGGCAAGGACGGCAACTTCTACGCCGTCGAGTTCTCGAAGCTCGGGCTGGTCAACGCGGCTCCGGGGACGGGCGCGCTCGTGCGCGTCGCGGCCGGAAGCAGCAGCCCGACGACGGTCGTCGACGACCTGAACTTCCCGGGCGGCTTCGCGGCCGGGTCGGACGGGTCGTTGTACTTCTCGAACTGGAGCGTCGCTCCGGCCGTGTCCGGTCTCGGCTCGGTCGTTAAGGTCACGCTCCACTCGTAGGCGTCGTGCGCGGGTGCCGGGGCTCGCCCCCCGGCACCCGCTGCCCGTCTACGCTTCGCCCATGCAGCGGTGGGAGTACCGGGTCGTGTCGCTGCGCGAGGGGCAGTACACGCGGTCGCTGAACGAGTACGGCCGCGAGGGCTGGGAGCTCCTGACGGTCGCGACGGTCCCGCTCGAAGCGCCGGCGCCGGAGCAGGGACGGAAGCTGCCGGTGCCCGGGCTCGGGAAGCTGGAGGGCGCCGCGGCCGCGCTGAACAAGCTCGAGGGCTCCGGCTCCGACGCCCCTGAGCCCACCGTGCAGCTCCTCTGGGTCCTGCGCCGGCCGCTCCCGGAGCCCGAGGACTACGACGAAGACGCGTAGGCGTAGAGCAGCGCGCGGCCGACGACGACGCCCTCCGCACCGGCCGCGGCGAGCGCCGACACGTCCGCGGGCGACCGCACCCCGCCGGCGGCGAGCACGCGCGCGCCCGCTTCGGTCGCGGCCCGCACGAGCGCGATGTCGGGCCCGGTCAGCGTCCCGTCCCGGTCGATCGCCGTGACGAGCACGCGGCGGCCGCGTGCGCGGCGCAGCGCCTCGGCGTACGACAAGCCGGTGCTCTTCGTCCACCCGGCGACGCGCACCTCGCCGTCGCGGACGTCGACCGCGAGCACGAGCGCCTCGCCGAGCTCGAGCCACGGCTCCGGGTCCGGCCACGCCGCCGTGCCGACGACGACCCGGTCTGCGCCTGCGGCGAGCAGCGCGCGCGCGTCCGACAGGCTTCGCACGCCGCCCGACGCCTGCACCGGCACGCCGAGCGCCGCGACGCGCTCGACGATCCCAGGCCTGACGCCGCCGTTGCGCGCGCCGTCCAAGTCGACGAGGTGGATCCGCCGGGCTCCGGCCCCGACGAGCTGCGCCGCAAGCGCGACGGGGTCGCCGGCGCGCTCGACGACCCGGTCGTAGCGTCCTCGTTCGAGGCGCACGGCCCCGCCGTCGAGCACGTCGACCGCGGGGATGACCTCGGTCTCCGCCTCGAACCACATGTGGTCATGTTAGCGTGCTAACATGAACGAAATGGCCGATCGCGGGCGACATCCTTGGCGTACGCAGGAGATGAAAGAGCTCTTCGACGCGATCCGTCGTCTGGAGACGCGTCCGCAGGTCGAGGCGTTCTTCCGGGACCTTTGCACGCTCTCGGAGCTCGAGGCGATGGCGCACCGGTGGCAGGTGGCGCGGCTGCTCGACCGCGGCCTGCCGTACGTGGAGGTCGCGGCGCGGACGGGCGCGTCGACGACCACGGTGACGCGCGTGGCGCACTGGCTGCGCCACGGCGAGGGCGGGTATCGGGCGGCGCTCGACCGCGCGGCCTCCTGAAGGTCGCGCTGCCCGTCAAGGGGCGGCTGCGCGAGCCGTCCTTCCGGCTCCTCGAGGACGCGGGGCTCGGCCCGGAGCAGCCGGGCGACCGTGCGCTCGCGTTCCCGTGCCGGAACGCGCCGGTCGAGGTGCTGCTCGTCCGTGCCGCGGACATCCCCGAGTACGTGCAGGACGGCGTCGTCGACTGCGGCATCACCGGGATCGACCTCGTGCGGGAGCGCGGGGCCGACGTGCACGAGCTGCTCGCGCTCGGGTTCGGGTCGTGCCGGCTCGAGGCGGCGGTGCCCGAGCGGTCCGAGGTGCGGACGCCGGCCGACCTGGCCGGCGCGCGGATCGCGACCGTGTACCCGCGGCTCGTGCGCGAGCTGCTCCCCCTCGACGTGACGCTCGTCGACGTCACCGGCTCCGTCGAGCTCGCCCCGCGACTCGGCCTCGCCGACGCGATCGTCGACCTCGTCTCGTCCGGCAACACCCTGCGCACGAACGGCCTCCGCTCCGTCGGCGTGCTGCTCGAGTCGGAGGCGGTCCTGGTCGCGCGCGACCCGGATGCCGCCGCGCCGTTCGCCGCCATGCTGCGCGCGGTCGTCGACGCGCGCCGCCACCGCTACCTGATGCTCAACGCGCCCGAGAGCGCCGTCCCTGCGATCGCGCAGCTCGTCGCGCCGCGCGTGCCGAGCGTGCTCCCGCTCGTCGAGCCCGGCTTGGTCGCGGTGCACGCGCTCGTGCCCTCGGCAGACGTCTGGCGGCTCCTGCCGGAGCTCGAGGCCGCGGGCGCGTCCTCGATCCTGATCGTTCCCGTCGAGCGCCTCGCTGCATGAGGAGGCTCGCACCAGACTTCCGGCCGTACGAGTGGGCGCCGACGACGCCCGAGGTCGCGCGGCTCGCGGGCATCGACGAGTCGCAGGTGCTCCGCTTCGACCAGAACACCCCTCCTCTGCCGCTACCGTCGACGCGCCCGGGGACGATCGCCGGCACGCTCGCGCGCATCAGCGGCTACCCGGGCGGCGGGTACGTGCCGCTCCGCCGGGCGATCGCGCGCTACGCGGGCGTCGAGCCGGAGAACGTCGTGCTCGGCGCCGGCGCCGACGACCTGATCCTGCTCTGCGCGCGCGCGTACGCCGGCTCCGGCGACACGGTCGCCGTCCCGCAAGCGCCGACGTACCCGCTCTACCGGATCGGAGCCCAGCTCGTCGGTGCGGACGTCGGCGGCGACGGAGGCGCGCTCACGTTCTTCTGCCATCCGAACAACCCGACCGGTGCGCTCGAAGAGCTCCCGGAGGCGCGGCCGCTCGTCGTCGACGAGGCGTACTTCGAGTACGCAGGCGTGACGGCCGCCGGGCTCGCGGCCGAGGAGGAGGTGATCGTCCTCCGGACGTTCTCGAAGCTCTTCGGGCTCGCCGGAGCACGGCTCGGCTACGCGATCGCGCGGCGAGACGTCGCCGACGAGCTGAACGACCGCCAGGCGCCCGCGCCGGTCAGCTCGCTCGCGGCCGACCTCGCGATCGCCGCGCTCGCGTCGCAGCCCGATCCCGGGCCGGAGGTCGAGGAGCGCGAGCGGCTCGCCTCGGCGTTCCGGGCGCTCGGCCTCCAGCCGCTCGAGTCGCACACGAACTTCCTCTACGTCCCCGTCGAGGACGGCGTCGCCCTCGGCGACGCGCTGCTGCGGCGCGGCGTCGTCGTCCGCGCGTACCCGCAGGCGATCCGCGCCTCGGTCCGCGACGCGGCCGACGACGACGCCCTGGTCGACGCGCTCGCTCGGATCCTCGACCGGCCGCCGCCCGTTCCCGCACCGGGGCGGCGGCAGGCGAGGACGATTCGCGCCACGGCCGAGACACGCTTCGCGACGCGCCTCGCGCTCGACGGCGCGAGTCGCGTACGCGTCGCCACGGGCGCCGAGCTGTACGACCACCTGCTCGAGCAGCTCGCCTTCCACGCAGGCTTCGACCTGATCCTCGAAGGCGCGGGAGACCCGGAGACCGGCGAGCACCACACGGCCGAGGACGCGGCGCTCGCCCTGGGCGCGGCGCTCGACGCCGCGCTCGGCGACCGGCGCGGGATCGCCCGCTACGGCGACGCGGTGGTGCCGATGGACGACGCGCTCGCGCGCGCGGCGGTCGACCTCGGCGGCCGCGCCCACAGCGAGCTGACCCTCGAGCGCGAGCCGGGCCTGGCCGCGCACATGCTGGCGAGCCTGGCGCAGGCCGCGCGGGCCTCGCTGCACGTGCAGGCGTCGGGCCGCGATCCGCACCACGTCGCCGAGGCTGCGTTCAAGGCCGTCGGGCGCGCGCTGCGCGCGGCCGTCCGCAGCGAGTCGGCGGGCCTCCCTTCGACGAAGGGCGTGCTGTGAAGGTCGCGATCTGCGAGTACGGCGCCGGCAACGTGCGCAGCGTCCGGCTCGCGTTCGCGCGCCTCGGCGTGACGGAGGTCGCCGACGTCCGCGGCGCCGACCTCGCAGTCGTGCCGGGGGTCGGCTCGGCCCGCGCCGCCATGGCCGGCCTCCGCGCGCGCGGCCACGACGACGCGGTGCGCGACCGTTTCGAGGCCGGCCGGCCGATCCTCGGCATCTGCCTCGGCCTGCAGCTCGCGCTCGACGAGACGGAGGAGGACGGCGGCGTCGACGGGCTCGGCCTCGTCCCCGGGCGGGCGGTGCGCCTGCGGCACGGCCGGGTGCCGCGCATCGGCTGGGCGCCCGTCGAGGGGCGCGGCGCGTTCTACTTCGCCCACTCGTACGCCGCCGAGACGCCGCACGCCGTGTCGTGGTCCGAGGACGTCGTCGCCGAGGTGCGGCACGGCCCGTTCGTCGGCTGCCAGTTCCATCCCGAGAAGAGCGGCGCCGCCGGCGCGGCGTACCTGCAGGAGGTGGCGGCGTCGTGCCGCTCCCTCGCCTGATCCCGTGTCTCGACGTCGCCCGCGGGCGCGTCGTCAAGGGCGTGCGCTTCCGCGGGCTGCGCGACGTCGGCGACCCGGTCGAGCTCGCCGCCCGCTACTCCGACGAGGGAGCCGACGAGCTCGTGTTCCTCGACGTCACGGCGACCCTCGAGGAGCGGCGGACGCTCGTCGAGCTCGTCGAGCGCATCGCGGAGCGGATCTCGATCCCGTTCACCGTCGGCGGCGGCGTGCGCACCGTCTCCGACGGTTGCGAGCTGCTCGCCGCCGGCGCGGACAAGGTCGCGGTCAACTCGGCGGCGCTCGCGCGCCCGCAGCTGGTCGGGGAGCTCGCCGGCGCCCTGGGGTCGCAGGCCGTCGTCGTGGCGATCGACGCCGAGGCCGGCGCCGTCCGCTCGCGGGCGGGCACCTCGGCCACCGGCCGCGGCGCGGTCGAGTGGGCCCGGGAGGCCGAGGAGCGCGGAGCGGGCGAGATCCTGCTCACGTCGATCGACGCCGACGGCACCCGCGACGGCTACGACCTCGAGCTGACGTCGTCGGTCGCCGCGGCCGTCGACGTGCCCGTGATCGCGTCGGGCGGCGCCGGCGACGCCGCGCACGTCGCCGACGCGCTCGGCGTCGCGCAGGCGGCGCTCCTGGCCTCGATCCTGCACGAGAACCCGGCGAGGCTGGGCGTGCTGCGGGAAGAGCTGCGCGGGCTGGGGGTGCCGGTGCGATGAAACCCGCGATCGTGCAGGACACGCAGAGCGGCCGGGTGCTGATGCTCGCGTGGATGGACGACGAGGCCGAGCGCCGCACGCGCGAGACGCGCGAGGCGTGGTTCTGGAGCCGCTCGCGCGGACGGTTGTGGCGCAAGGGCGAGACCTCCGGCAACACGCTCGGCGTCGACGAGATCCGGGACGACTGCGACGGCGACGCGCTCCTCCTGCGCGTGACACCCGCCGGGCCTGCGTGTCACACCGGATCCGTGACGTGCTTCGCGCCGACGCTCTGGCGGACGATCAGCGAGCGCGCGACCGAGCGGCCGGCCGGCTCGTACACCGCGGCGCTTCTCGAGAAGGGCGTCGCCGCGTGCGCGCGCAAGGTAGGCGAGGAGGCGGTCGAGCTCACAATCGCAGCGCTCGACGAGGACGACGAACGCGTCGTCGAGGAGGCGGCTGACCTCGTCTACCACCTCTACGTCCTGCTCGCGGCGCGGGGGCTCGACGTGGCGCAGGTCGAGGAGGAGCTGCGGCGGCGCGAGTTGCGGCCGTCCGGCACGTCCTTTACTGTTTGAAGTAATGACGCGCCCGGCGAGCCCCCGCCCCACGATCGCGGTCAAGTTCGCGCGCCCGCACCGCGGCTAGCCGGCAGCCCGCGTCCCTCGCCCCGCCGGACTAGCGACACCGCAGGCGGGGAGGCGGGCGGATGAGGGCGCAGGGGCTGTACGACCCCGCCCGCGAGCACGACGCGTGCGGCGTCGGTTTCGTCGCGCGCCTCGACGGAGCCCGCAGCCACGAGACGATCGCGTACGCGCTCGCCGCGCTCGCGAACATGGAGCACCGCGGCGCGGCCGGAGCGGACGCCGACACCGGCGACGGCGCCGGGCTCCTCGTCCAGCTCCCCGATGCATTCCTCCGGTCGGCGGTCGACTTCGACCTGCCCAAGCCGGGTCGCTACGGCGTCGGCGTCTGCTTCCTCCCGCAGCTCGCGGACCGGCGGCGGGAGCTCGAGCGGCTGCTCGAGGAGGCGGTCGCGGCCGAGGGACAGGCGCTGCTCGGGTGGCGCGACGTGCCGGTCCGCGCCCACGAGGCGGGCAGCGTCGCGCAGCTCCACGCGCCCGCGATCCGGCAGCTCTACGTCGGGGCGTCGGCCGACGTTCGCGACGTGCTCGCGCTCGAGCGCAAGCTGTACGTGATCCGGCGCGTGGCCGAGCGCGCGGCGGGCGCCGACCTCGTGATCCCGAGCTTCTCGGCGCGCACCATCGTCTACAAGGGGATGCTGTCCGCGCCGCAGCTCGCGCGCTACTTCCCGGACGTCACCGACGAGCGCTTCGCGAGCGCGATCGCGCTCGTGCACTCGCGCTTCAGCACGAACACCTTCCCGAGCTGGGAGCTCGCGCACCCGTACCGGCTGATCGCGCACAACGGCGAGATCAACACGCTGCGCGGCAACGTCAACTGGGTGCGGGCGCGCGAGTCGCAGCTCGCGTCCGAGCTCTTCGGCGACGACCTGCAGAAGGTGCTGCCGGTGATCCGGCCCGGAGGCTCCGACACCGCGAACTTCGACAACGTCCTGGAGCTGCTCGTCCTCGCCGGCCGGTCGCTCCCGCACGCGCTGATGATGATGGTCCCCGAGGCCTACGACGGCCGGCCGGACGTCACCGACGAGCTGCGCGGCTTCTACCGTTTCCACGAGTGCCTGACGGAGGCGTGGGACGGCCCGGCGGCGATCGCGTTCACCGACGGCACCGTCGTAGGCGCGACGCTCGACCGCAACGGGTTGCGTCCGGGACGCTGGCTCGAGACGACGGACGGCTGGGTCGTGCTCGCCTCCGAGGCGGGCGTCCTGGACGTGCCGCCGTCGCGGATCAGGCGGAAGGGCCGGCTGCAGCCGGGCAAGCTGTTCCTCGTCGACCTGGCGCAGGGCCGCATAGTCCCCGACTCGGAGGCGAAGGCGTCGGTCGCGCGCCGCCGCCCGTACGGCGCGTGGTTCGAAGCCGAGCACGTCCGCCTTGCCGACCTGCCGCGGCGCGAGCCCCGGCCGCTCGGGCAGCCCCTCCGCAGGCTCCAGCTCGCCTTCGGCTACACGCAGGAGGACATGAAGGTGATGCTGGCGCCGCTCGCGGCGAACGCCGAGGAGGCCGTCGGCTCCATGGGCAACGACACGCCGCTCGCCGTCCTCTCCGACCGGCGCCCGCTCCTCTACTCGTACTTCAAGCAGCTCTTCGCGCAGGTCACGAACCCACCGATCGACCCGATCCGCGAGGCCGTCGTGATGAGCAAGCGGTCGCTCGTCGGGTCGGAGCGCAACCTGCTCGACGAGACGCCCGAGCATGCGCGCCAGCTCGTGATCGACGATCCGATCCTGCGCGACGAGGAGCTCGAGTCGCTGCGCGGAGTCGAGTCGGCCGTCTTCCGCGCGCACACGATCGACTTCACGTGGCCCGTCGCCGAGGGCGTCGACGGCCTCGAGCCGGCGCTCGCGCGGATCTGCGCCGAGGCCGACGACGCGCTCGCGCAGGGAGCGAACGTGCTCGTGCTGTCGGATCGCGAGGCCGGTGCCGACCGCGTGCCGACGCCGTCGCTCCTCGCGGTGTCGGCGATCCACCACCACCTCGTCCGCGCCGGCACGCGCCTGCAGGCGGGGCTCGTGGTCGAGTCGGGCGAGCCGCGCAGCGTGCAGAGCGTCGCCGTGCTGATCGGCTACGGCGCCGCGGCCGTCAACCCGTACCTGATGCTGGCGACGATCCGCGGCCTCGTCGACGAGGGCCGGCTCGACCTCCCGCACGACGAGGCGGAGGCTCGCGCGGTGAAGGCGATCGGCAAGGGGCTGCTCAAGACGATCTCGAAGATGGGGATCTCGACGCTCTCGTCGTACTGCGGCGCGCAGGTGTTCGAGGCGGTCGGGCTCGCGGCCGACCTCGTCGAGCGGCACTTCACGGGGACGCCGTCGCGGATCGGCGGGATCGGGCTGCGCGAGCTCGCGGAGGGCGCGCTCGTGCGCCACGGGCGCGCGTACCCCGAGCGGGCGGACGACCTCCTGCCGGTGGTCGGTCTGTACGCGTGGCGTCGCGACGGCGAGCACCACCAGTGGAACCCGGAGACGATCGCGCTCCTGCAGCACGCCGTTCGCGGCGGCGGCCGGCCGACGTACGAGGAGTTCGCCGCCGCTGTCAACGCCGACTCCGCGCGCCGCTCGACGCTGCGCGGGCTGCTGCGGTTCCGCGAGCAGGACCCGATCCCGCTCGACGAGGTCGAGCCGGCGTCGGAGATCGTCAAGCGCTTCTCCACGGGGGCGATGTCGCTCGGCTCGTTGTCGCGCGAGGCGCACGAGACGCTCGCCGTGGCGATGAACCGCATCGGCGGACGCTCCAACACCGGCGAGGGCGGCGAGGACCCCGAGCGGTTCCACGACGAGCGGCGGTCGAAGATCAAGCAGGTCGCCTCCGGCCGCTTCGGCGTCAACATCGACTACCTCGTCAACGCCGACGAGCTGCAGATCAAGATGGCGCAGGGCGCGAAGCCGGGCGAGGGCGGGCAGCTGCCGGGCCACAAGGTCGACCCGTACATCGCCTCGATCCGGTTCACGACCCCGGGCGTCGGGCTCATCTCGCCGCCGCCGCACCACGACATCTACTCGATCGAGGACCTCAAGCAGCTGATCTACGACCTTCGCTGCGCGAACCCGGAGGCGCGCGTCTCGGTCAAGCTCGTGGCGGAGGTCGGCGTCGGGACGGTCGCGGCCGGCGTCGCCAAGTGCAACGCCGACCACATCCTCGTCTCGGGGCACGACGGCGGGACGGGCGCGTCGCCGATCTCCTCGATTCTGCACGCGGGGATCCCGTGGGAGATCGGCCTCGCGGAGACGCAGCAGACGCTCGTCCTGAACGGGCTCCGCTCGCGGGTGTGGGTGCAGACGGACGGGCAGCTGAAGACGGGACGCGACGTGGTGGTCGCCGCGCTCCTCGGCGCGGACGAGATGGGCTTCGCGACCGCGCCGCTGATCGCGACCGGCTGCGTGATGATGCGCGCCTGCCACCTGAACACGTGCCCGGTCGGCGTGGCGACGCAGGACCCCGAGCTCCGCCGGCGCTTCCGCGGCCGGCCGGAGCACGTGATCGAGTACTTCTTCCACGTCGCCGAGGAGGTCCGCGAGCTCATGGCGTCCCTCGGCATCGCGCGCTTCGACGACCTCGTCGGACGGGTCGACCTGCTCGAGCCCGACGAGGCGCTCTCGCACTGGAAGGCGCGCGGCATCGACCTCACGCACCTGCTCCGCGCGCCCGACGTCCCGGCCGGGACGCCGCTGCGGCGGACGGAGCCGCAGGCGTCGCCGCTCGCGGGCGCGCTCGACTGGCGGCTGATCGAGGCGCCCGGCGGGACGTTCGAGGTGCGCAACGTCGACCGCGCGGTCGGCGGCCTTCTCTCGCACCACCTGACGAAGCTCGGCGGCGGAGAGGCGCGGCGCTACGAGCTGCACGGCTCGGCCGGCCAGTCCTTCGGCGCGTGGCTCGCGCCGGGAATCGAGCTGACGCTGTACGGGGACGCGAACGACTACGTCGGCAAGGGCCTGTCGGGCGGGACGATCGCGATCAGGCCGCCCGTCGACGCGGCGTTCCGCGCGGAGGAGAACGTGATCGTCGGGAACACGGTCCTCTACGGCGCGACGTCGGGCCGCGCGTTCGTGCGCGGCCTCGCCGGCGAGCGCTTCGCCGTCCGCAACTCGGGGGCGACGGCGGTCGTCGAGGGCGTCGGCGACCACGGCTGCGAGTACATGACCGGCGGTCGCGTCGTCGTGCTCGGCGGGACCGGCCGCAACTTCGCCGCGGGAATGAGCGGCGGCATCGCGTACGTGCTCGACTTCGACCCCGCCGCGTGCAACCTCCAGAGCGTCGGGCTCGAGCCGCTCGGGGGCGCCGACGAGGAGGAGGTGCGGGAGCTGCTGCTCGAGCACGTCTCGCGCACGGGATCGACGGTCGCGGCGGCGCTGCTCGCGGACTGGGACGCGTCGCGGTTCACGAAGGTCATGCCGCACGACTACAAGGCCGTCCTCGACGCACCCCTCTCCGCCGGCGGGATCGGCTTCGTCACGCGGGAGTCGGAGGAAGCCGCCTGATGGGCCGCATCGGCGCGTTCAAGAAGGTGGCGCGCGTCGAGGCGCCCGAGCGCGACCCGCGCGACCGGACGCGCGACGTGCGCGAGTTCGTCGGCACGCTGCCGCTGGCGGAGCTCCGCGAGCAGGCGGCGCGCTGCATGGAGTGCGGCGTTCCGTTCTGCCACCACGGATGTCCGCTCGGCAACCTGATCCCGGAGTGGAACGACCTGGTCTACCGAGACCGGTGGCGCGAGGCGATCGACCAGCTCCACCGCACGAACAACTTCCCGGAGCTCACGGGGCGTCTCTGCCCGGCGCCGTGCGAGGCGGCGTGCGTGCTCGAGATCGACGAGGGCAACGCGGTCTCGATCAAGCAGGTCGAGCGCGCGATCGTCGACCGCGCGTGGGAGGAGGGCTGGATCGTGCCGCGGCCTCCGGAACGCCGGACCGGGCGCAGCGTCGGCGTCGTCGGCTCGGGGCCGTCGGGCCTCGCGTGCGCGCAACAGCTCGCGCGCGCGGGGGAGCACGTCGTCGTCTACGAGCGCGACGAGGCGGCGGGCGGCCTCGTCCGCTTCGGCGTTCCCGAGTTCAAGATCCAGAAGCGGCTCGTCGAGCGCCGTGTCGACCAGCTCCGCGCGGAGGGCGTCGAGCTCCGGCTCGGGACCGAGGTCACCTCCGTCGACGAGCTCCGGCGCCGGCACGACGCCGTCGTCCTCGCGGTCGGCGCGCGCGTGCCGCGCGACCTCCCGGTCCCGGGCCGCGAGCTGCCCGGCGTCCACTTCGCGATGGAGTACCTCTACGACCGCGCGCGGTCGATCGCCGGCACCGGCGGCGGTGCGATCACGGCGGCCGGGAAGCACGTGGTGGTCGTCGGCGGCGGCGACACCGGCGCGGACTGCGTCGCGCACGCGCACCGCGAGGGCGCGCGCTCGGTCACTCAGATCGAGCTCGTGGGCGAGCCGCCGCCGACGCGGCCGGACGCCGTGACGCCGTGGCCGCGGTGGCCGATGAAGCTCCGCACGTCGTACGCGTTGAAGGAAGGCGGCGACCGCGGCTTCTCGATCTCGACCACGCGCTTCTCGGGCGACTGCCGTGTCGAGCGCATCCACTGGCAACGAAACACCGGGAAGCCGCCGTTCGACCTCGTGCCGAGTACCGAGGAGGAGCGCCCCGCCGAGCTCGTGCTGCTGGCGATGGGGTTCCTCGGGCCTGAGCCGGCGCTCGTCGAGCAGGTCGAGGACGGCGTCTTCGTCACCGGCGACGCGCGCCGCGGCCAGTCGCTGATCGTGTGGGCGATCGCAGAAGGCAGGGCGACCGCCGACGCGGTGCGCGCGTGGCTCGACGCCGACGCTTCCCTTTCGATAGCGGCCCGCCCGCACGGCGAGTACACTCCGGCCCGATGAGGCGGACGATGAACGACGTGCACGACGGGACGTGTGCCGTCGCAGCGACCGCCGAGATCATCGCCACGAAGTGGACGCCGCTCATCGTCCACGACCTCTCGGAAGGGCCGCGCCGCTTCATGCAGCTCGAGCACGCGTGTCCGGGGATCAGCCCGCGCACGCTCTCGGAGCGCCTCGACATGCTCGAGCGTCAGGGTCTGATCGTCCGTCGCAGCTACCCGGAGTCGCCCCCGCGCGTCGAGTACGAGCTGACCGACAAGGGACGCGCGCTGCTTCCGATCATCCGCGAGATGCGGAAGTTCGGGCACGCGTGGATCGTTCCGGCGCCCCGCAAGCGGCGGGCCGCGGCGCGCCGTACCGGTATCTGACACCACTGGTGTCGGACGAGACACCTTCGAAGCGGTTGCTTCCCGACGGCGTGTACCACTGGACCGCGACCCACCCCGAGTGGGAGGGGCCCGTGTCGGCGTACGCGATCGACGACGGCGAGCGGCTGGTCCTCGTCGATCCGATCGCGGTTCCCGACCATGTCCGTGCGCTGTTCGGGTCGCGGGAGGTAGTCACCGTGCTTACCTCGACGTGGGGCACGAGCGCGAAGCCGCGTCGCTCGGCTTTCCGGTGTGGGCTCCGGCGCCCGATCGCCCGGAGGACCAGCTCGTCCCGGCGACGCGTTACGCGATCGGTGACTCGCTGTTCGGGATGGAGGCGTACCCGGGCCGCGAAGGCCAGCTCGACCTCGTGCTCTGGAACGAGCGCATCCGGGCGGTGATCGCCGGCGACACGCTGATCGACCTCGGCAAGGGCCTCGAGATCCCGGCGGGCTGGCTGCCGGAAGGCGTCACCGCCGAGCAGGTCGCGGCCCGGCTCCTGCCGCTGCTCGACAAGCCCGTCGAGCTCGTGCTGCCGACGCACGGCGAGCCCACCGATCGCGCGGCACTCGAACGCGCGCTCGCCGGCGGCGGCGAGCACGTGCCGGACCGCTAGACCCCCTCGGCTGCGAGGAGGTCCAGGATCGCCTCCCGCTCTTCGTCGACGACGTTCTCGTCGACCAGCCGATACTGCGCCGCCGCAGGCAGGACGCGGCGCAGGTCGCTCCGCTCGAAGTGGGCGAGGAACCGGCGCAGGAAGGAGCGGCCCAGCCGTCCCAGGCCGGTGCTGGTCGCGCCGATCACCCAGGTCACGGCGACGTCGAAGGCTGGCTCGCCGCGCCGTGCGTTCGTCCAGTCGACGACGACCGGCCCGGCCGGCGACAGGATGACGTTCGCCGGATGCAGGTCGAGATGGAGGAGACGATCTCCGTCACCGACCGCCGCGAGGCCGTCAGGCGCGCCGATCTCGTGCAGGTCACGGTGGAGCCGTGCGAGCAGCGCGGCGTGCTCCCGCACCTTCGAGGGTCGCTCCCCCGCCGCCTTCCACATGGTCGGGCCCTCGACCTTCTCGAGCACGAGTGCGTCGGCCGCGACCTCGAGCACCTCGGGAACCGGGTACCCGTGACGGCGTGCATGGCGCATCACCAGCGCCTCGCGATCGGGGCGGCCCCCGCTCTTGAAGCGGCGCAGCACCCGGCCGCCGCCGAGATCGAAGATCTCGGAGGCGCGCCCGGCGGCGACGAGCCGCGGCCGGGGCTCCGACGCAGTGCGACGATCGTCCATCCGACCCTCGTAGGATCGCGCAGATGAAGGCCTCCCTGAGGCCGCTGGAGGACCCGGGCCTCGACGCCGCCGCGCGTTTCTCGTCCGGGTGTCGCGCCTCAGGAGCGACCCCGGCGTGTGCCAGGAGACGATCCTGCGTCTGGACCGACCGCCGCGGCGCCGCCGGTCGCGGAAGCGGCCTGCTGCCGCTGCGCGAGCGCCCGGTTGACGGCGTTCACGACCGCGCGCAGCGAGGCCGTCACGATGCTCGGGTGGAGCCCGACGCCCCAAACGGGCTCTTCGTCCACCTCCGCCTCGATGTAGGCGGCGGCCGTCGCGTCGGCGGCGGCGCTCATGGCGTGCTCGTGGTACTCGCGGAGGCGGATCTCGATCCCGAAGCTCCGTTCGAACGCGTCGACGAGCGCCGCGATCGGGCCGTTGCCGACGCCCTCGATCGGGCGCGGCACGCCTTCGACGGCGACCTCGCCCACGATCCGGTCCTCGTCGCCGCTCGTGTGCACGTACGACCGCAGCTCGTACGGCCCGACGTGCGCGAGGTAGTGCTCGTGGAAGAGCGCGAGCAGCTCGTCGGCCGTCAGCTCGCCGCCCCGCAGGTCCGTCACCGCCTGCACCTTCTGCGCGAAGTCGATCTGCAGCCCGCGCGGAAGCTCGAGGTGGTGCTCGGTCTCCATCAGGTACGCGATGCCGCCCTTGCCCGACTGCGAGTTGACGCGGATGATCGCCTCGTAGCTGCGCCCGAGGTCCTGCGGGTCGATCGGCAGGTACGGGACGTCCCAGAGCCCTGACTCCGAGCGCTGCTGCGCGTACATCCCCTTCTTGATCGCGTCCTGGTGCGACCCGGAGAACGCCGTGTAGACGAGCTCGCCGACCCACGGGTGCCGTGGGTGGACGGGCAGCTCGTTGCACTCCTCGACGATCCGCTTCGCCTCGTCGAGCTGCGACAGGTCGAGGCGGGGGTCGACGCCCTGCGTGAGCAGGTTCAGGGCGAGCGTGATCAGGTCGACGTTGCCGGTGCGCTCGCCGTTGCCGAAGAGCGTTCCCTCCACGCGGTCGGCACCGGCCATCAGCCCAAGCTCGGCCGTCGCGACCGCGGTGCCGCGGTCGTTGTGCGGGTGCACGCTCAGCACGATCGCCTCGCGCGCCGACACGTTGCGCTGGAACCACTCGATCCGGTCGGCGTAGACGTTCGGCGGGAACGCCTCGACCGTGGTCGGCAGGTTGACGATCATCGGGTCGGCGGCCGTCGGGCCCCACACCGCCATGACGGCCTCGCAGATCTCGAGCGCCAGCTCCAGCTCCGTTCCGTGGAAGCTCTCGGGCGAGTACTCGAACCGCACCGCGGTGTCGGTGCGGGCCGCGAGCTCACGGCACAGCTCCGTGCCGCGGACGGCGAGGTCGACGATGCCCGCCTCGGGAAGCCGGAAGACGACGCGACGCTGCGTCTCGGAGGTGGAGTTGTAGAGGTGGACGATCGCGCGCTCCGCTCCCTCGATCGCCGCGAACGTCCTCTCGATCAGCTCGGGCCGCGCCTGTGTGAGCACCGCGATCGTCGTCTCGGCGGGGATCCGCTCGTCCTCGACGAGCAGCCGCACGAAGTCGAAGTCGGCCTTCGACGCCGCGGGGAACCCGACCTCGATCTCCTTCACGCCGAGCCGTACGAGCAGCTCGAACATGCGCTGCTTGCGCGCCGGGTCCATCGGCTTCACGAGCGCCTGGTTGCCGTCGCGCAGGTCGGTCGAGCACCAGATCGGCGCGCGCTGCACGACCCGGTCCGGCCACGTGCGGCCGGGAAGGTCGACAGTCTCGTACGGGCGGTACTTCCAGTAGGGCATGGACATCCGGATCGGCTCCTTCGGAGGGCGTAGGTCTCCCGCGGGGCGGGATGCGCGAGGACGGGTATGTCGCGAGAACGCCTCCCCTAGCGGGGAAGGAGCAGGCCGAGCGCGATCAGCTGGAGACGGCCGCAATCCATCGCTTCCGAAAGGATAGTGACTGCGCGCAGCGGTGGCAACTTTTGCTTTTGAAGCTTGACACGAGGCTGTGCTGTCGGCACACTCGAACGCACTGTGAGCCGCCCGACGACCATGCTCGAGCTTCGCGCGCCGCGTCTCGCGCGGCTCGGCATGCTCCTCGTCGTCGTCATCCTCATTCTCCCCCGCTAGGGGGAGATGTCGCTCACGCGGCCCTGGACGCCGCACACGTCGACCGAATGCAGGGAGTAGTGCGCGCTCGACGCGCAGAGCGAAGGAGGCTTGCTGGATGACGAAGACCGTTGCGTGTCTCGCGGGGGACGGTGTCGGCCCGGAGCTGATGGCCGCCGCGACGCGCGCACTCGACCGCGTCGCGGCGTTGCACCATTTCGACCTGGACGACCGCCATCTGCCGTTCGCAGGCGAGGCGGTGACGCGCTCCGGGCACCCGCTTCCGCCCGAGACCCGCGCCGGCTACCGCGAGGCCGACGCGATCCTCGTCGCCTCGCCGGACGAGCCGGCGTTCGAGGGCGTGAAGGCGGACCTGCAGCTCGCGTGGCGCGTCGCCCGCGTCCACGTCGGCCCGACGCACGACGTCGTCGTGGCAGGGCCGGTCGACGAGGCTGCGAACGCGACCGCCGTCGCGCGCGCGTTCAGCTGCGCGGCGTCGCGGCGCGGGCGGATCCTCTCCGTCGGCGACGCCGCGGCGTGGCGTTCAGCCGTCGCGGCCGAGCGCGCACGGTGGGACGGCCTCGAGGTCGAGGAGGCGAGCCTCGGCGAGACGCTGGTGCGGCTGCGGGACGACGCCGGCTCGCTGGACGTCGTCGTCACGGAGGCGCACCTCGTCGACGGGCTCGTGGACGCCGCCGCCGCCTTCGCAGGCTCGCGCGCCGCCGTTGCGCACGCGTGGCTTCCCGACGACGGGCCCGGCGTGTTCGCGCCGGGCCGGACCGCTCCCGACGACGTTGCCGGCTTCGGCGTCGTCGATCCGACCGGGATGCTGCTCGCGACGTCGCTGATGCTCGCGGAGGGGCTGAAGCGGCGAGCGGCGTCGCGGACGCTCGAACGCGCGGTCGGCGTCGCCGCGGACCGCGACGGCCGCGCGCCGGACACGCGCGCGTTCACCGACGCCGTCATCGAGCTGCTCCCCCAGACGCGCACCGACGTCGACCACTTCGACGGGGCGTGGCGTTGAGGCGAGGGGCGCGCATGCTCGGCTCCGACGCAATCCTGCGCGCGCTGGAGCACGAGGGCGTCGACGTCGCGTTCGGAATCCCCGGGGGCGCCATCCTCCCGACGTACGACGCGATCGCCCGCGGGACGACCGTGCGCCACGTGCTCGCCCGCCACGAGCAGGGCGCCGGTCACATGGCGGAGGGCTACGCGCGCGCGTCGGGGAAGGTCGGCGTCGCGATCGCCACCTCCGGTCCCGGCGCGACGAACCTCGTCACGCCGATCGCGGACGCGTGGATGGACTCCACGCCGGTCGTCTTCATCACCGGACAGGTGCGCTCGACGCTGATCGGCACGGACGCCTTCCAGGAGGTCGACATCACGGGCATCACCATGCCGATCGTCAAGCACTCGTGGCTCGTGCAGGACGTCGAGGAGCTGCCGCGGGTGCTGAAGGCCGCGTTCCACGTCGCGCGCACCGGCCGGCAGGGCCCGGTGCTCGTGGACGTCGCCAAGGACGTGCAGGAGGCCGAGCTCGAGTTCGCGTACCCGGAAGAGGTCGATCTTCCCGGATGGAAGCCGCCGCGGAAGGTGCACCCGCGGCAGGTACGCGCCGCCGCCGAGGCGATTGCGCAGGCGGAGCGGCCGATCGTGTACGCGGGCGGCGGCGTCCTGAACGCCGACGCGTGCGCGGAGCTGCTCGCGCTCGTCGACTCGGCGCACCTGCCGGCAGTCGTGACGCTGATGGGGAAGGGCTGCCTGCCCGACTCGCACCCGCTCAACTACGGAGCGCCCGGCATGCATGGGTCGAAGTACGCGAACTGGGCGTTGAACAAGGCAGACCTCGTGATCGCCGTGGGCTCGCGGTTCGACGACCGCGTCACCGGCAAGGTGTCGGCGTTCGCGCCCGGGGCGAAGGTGATCCATTTCGACATCGACGCGGCCGAGGTGGGGAAGATCCGCCACGCGGAGGTCCCCGTCGTCGGGCCGCTGAAGCTCGGGCTGGCGCAGCTCGCGGCCGAGGTGAGAGCCGTGACCGCCGCCGACGGCGGGCGCGACCGAACGCCGTGGCTGCGTCAGCTCGACGACTGGCGCGAGCGCTTCCCGTTCCGCTACGCGAAGCCGGAGGGGGTGCTGAAGCCGCAGACGGCGGTCGAGGCGCTGCGCGACGCGGCGGCGGGCCTCGAGCGCGACGTCCTCTGGACCACGGGAGTCGGGCAGCACCAGATGTGGGCGATGCAGTACCTGGTCTGCGACCGGCCCCGGTCGTTCATCACCTCCGGCGGGCTCGGGACGATGGGCTACGGCGTGCCCGCGGCGATCGGCGCGAAGGCCGCGCGGCCGGATGCCGCCGTGGTCTGCGTCGACGGCGACGGCTGCTTCCAGATGACGTGCCAGGAGCTCGCGACCGCCGCGCTCGAGCGGCTGCCGATCGTGACCGTGGTGATCAACAACGGCTGGCTCGGGATGGTGCGTCAGTGGCAGGAGCTGTTCTACGCGGAGCGATTTGCCGAGACGCATCTCACGCACGCGGTCCCCGACTACGCGCAGCTCGCGGAGGCGTACGGCTGCGCCGGGTTCACGGTCGAGACGGAGGCCGAGCTGGAAGAGGCGTACGCCGCCGCCTTCGCGGCCGGCCGGAGCGCCGTCGTCGACGTCCGCTGCGACCCCGACGAGAACTGCTACCCGATGGTCCCGGCGGGCGCCGCCGCGGTCGACGTGATCGAGGCGCCCGAGGCCGAGGCGGTGAACGCGTGACACTTTCGCAACCGTCGTTTGGCGACCTGAAACGCGCTGCAAGTGCGCGTCTTTGGGGACGAAACGTCACAGGTTTGTCGGTCTCGTTTGGCGACGGGGTCCGCCCTGCGGAGACGCGGCCGAGGTGAGCACCCACACGCTCTCCGTCCGCCTCGAGAACAAGCCCGGCGCGCTCGCGCGCGTGTCGCAGCTCTTCTCGCGCCGCGGCTACAACATCCAGAGCCTCGCGGTCGGGCCGACCGAGCGCTCCGACATCTCGCGGCTCACGCTGCGCGTCGACTGCAGCGAGCACTCGCTCGAGCAGATCGAGAAGCAGATGCACAAGCTCGTCAACGTGCTCCGCGTGACCGAGCTGCGGCCCGACGAGTCGCTCGAGCGGGAGCTCGCGCTCGTGACCGTGAGCGTCCCGCCCGAGCGCCGCGCAGACCTCGTCGCGCTCAGCCAGGTCGCCGGCGCGACCGTCGCCGACATCGGCCGCGACGCGATGACCTTCGAGATCGTCGGACGCCCGGACCAGCTCGAGGCGTTCGAGGAGCTCGTGCGGCCCTACGGCGTCCGCGAGCTCGTCCGCACCGGCCGCATCGGCCTCCGTCGGCCGAGCCGTTCGTCCACCTCCTCCGAAAGGACCTGAGAGCGATGGCAGAGATCCACAAGACCGGGAACCTCGACCTGCTGGACGGGAAGGTGGCGGTGCTCGGCTACGGCAGCCAGGGGCACGCGCACGCCCTCAACCTCGCCGACTCGGGCGTCGACGTCGTCGTCGGCCTCCGCGAGGGCAGCCCCTCGTGGGCAGCGGCCGAGGAAGCGGGCCTCACGGCGGTGGCCGTCGCCGACGCGGTGCAGGGCGCCCAGCTCGTCGCGCTGCTCGTTCCCGACGGGGCTCAGCCCGCCCTCTACGAGCAGGAGGTCGCGCCCAGCCTCGCGCCGGGCGCCGCGCTCCTGTTCGCGCACGGCTTCAACGTCCACTACGGCCGCATCGCCCCGCCCGCCGGCCACGACGTGATCATGGTCGCGCCAAAGGGCCCTGGCCACGTCGTGCGCCGTCTCTACACGGAGGGCTACGGGACGCCGGCGGTGGTCGCGGTCGCGCAGGACGCGTCCGGGCGTGCGCGGGAGCTCGCCTTCGCCTACGGTGCCGGGATCGGGGCGGCGCGCGCGGGAATGGTCGAGACGTCGTTCGCCGAGGAGACGGAGACCGACCTCTTCGGCGAGCAGACCGTGCTCTGCGGCGGAGTCACGCAGCTGATCCAGCTCGGCTTCGAGACGCTCGTCGAGGCCGGGTACCAGCCCGAGGTCGCGTACTACGAGTGCCTACACGAGCTGAAGCTGATCGTCGACCTGATCTGGGAGGGTGGGATCGAGCGCATGCACTACTCGATCTCCGACACCGCCGAGTACGGGTCGCACGTCGTCGGACCGAAGGTCGTGGACGAGCACGTTCGCGAGAACATGCGTGCGGTGCTCGCGTCGATCCGCGACGGCTCGTTCGCGCGTCAGTGGATCGCGGAGATGGAGCGCGGCCAGCCAGTGCTGGAGGAGAAGCGGCGTGCGCTGGCGGCGACGCAGATCGAGCAGGTCGGCACGCGGTTGCGCGAGCTCAACGTGCGCGAGGAGAAGACGACCGTTTGAGCGTCTACGACGCCACGCATCCCGCAAAGCGGCGGAGCGCCGAGCTGACGGACGGCGTCGACCGCGCGCCGGCACGGGCGATGCTGAAGGGCGCCGGGCTCACCGACGCGGACCTGGCGAAGCCGCTCGTCGGCGTCGCGACGACGTGGATCGAGACGATGCCGTGCAACCTGAACCACCGGCTGCTCGCGCGCTACGTCAAGCAGGGGATCCGGCTCGCCGGCGGCACGCCGCTCGAGTTCAACACGATCTCCGTCTCGGACGGCGTCTCGATGGGCACGAGCGGGATGCGCGCCTCGCTCGTGTCGCGCGAGGTGATCGCCGACTCGATCGAGCTCGTCGCGCGCGGGCATCTGTTCGACGGTCTCGTGTGCGTCGTCGGCTGCGACAAGACGATCCCGGCGGCGGTGATGGCGCTCGCGCGGCTCGACCTGCCCGGCCTGGTGCTCTACAGCGGGTCGATCGCGCCGGGGCGCTACCGCGGCCGGGACGTCACGATCCAGGACGTGTTCGAGGTCGTCGGCGCACACGCCGCGGGAACGGCGAGCGAGAGCGAGGTGCACGCGCTCGAGAGCGTCGCGTGTCCCGGCGCCGGCGCCTGCGGGGGGCAGTACACGGCGAACACGATGGCGACCGTCCTCGACTTCCTCGGGGTGAGCGCGCCGGGACTGAACGAGATCCCCGCGACGCACCCCGGGAAGCCGCACGCGGCCGTGGGCGCAGGGAAGCTCGCCATGGAGCTCGTGCTGACGGACCGGCGCCCGTCGAGCGTGCTGACGCGCGAAGCGTTCGAGAACGCGATCGCCGCGATCGCGGCGACGGGCGGGTCGACCAACGGTGTCCTCCACCTGCTCGCGATCGCGGCCGAGGCCGGCGTCGAGCTGTCGATCGACGACTTCGACACGATCTCCGCGCGCACGCCGATCGTCGCGGACATCAAGCCGGGCGGCCGCTACGTCGCGACCGACCTCTATCGGGCCGGCGGCATCGGCCTCGTCGCGCGCGAGCTCGTGAACGCAGGGGTGGCGCACGCGGACGCGCGGTCGGTCGACGGCCGCTCGCTGCGGGAGGTCGCCGAGGCCGTGCGCGAGCGACCAGGGCAGGACGTCGTCGTCTCGTGGGACGACCCGCTGAAGCCGAACGGCGGCCTCGCGATCCTGCGCGGCAACCTCGCTCCCGACGGGTGCGTCGTGAAGCTCGCCGGCCACGAGCGTCTCTACCACCGCGGCCCGGCGCGCGTCTTCGACACGGAGGAAGCGTGCTTCGCCGCGGTGAAAGCGCGGACGATCCTTCCTGGCGACGTGGTGGTGATCCGCTACGAGGGGCCGGCGGGCGGACCCGGGATGCGCGAGATGCTGCACGTGACCGCGGCGCTCGTCGGCGAGGGCCTCGGCGACGAGGTCGCGCTCGTCACCGACGGGCGCTTCTCGGGCGCGACGCACGGGCTCATGGTCGGCCACGTCGCGCCGGAGGCGTTCCGCGGCGGCCCGATCGCCCTCCTGCGCGAGGGCGATGTCGTCGTCGTGGACGTCGAGAACCGGCGTCTCGAGCTGGAGGTGGACGACGCCGAGCTCGAGCGGCGCCGCTCCGCGTGGCGGCAGCCGGAGGCTCGCTACTCGACCGGCGTGTTCGCGCGGTACGCGGCCGCGGTCGGCTCCGCGTCGGAGGGAGCGCGCACGTGAGCGCCCAGGCATTGCGCTGCCGACTCTGCGAGACGGAGTACCCGACGATCGCGAGCGGTGCGTGCGCGCGCTGCTTCGGCCCGCTGGACCCGGTGTACGACTGGGAGGCGGTCGCGCGGGAGGCGACGCGCGAGCGGATCGAGCGCGGGCCGCGGTCGCTCTGGCGCTACGCGCCGCTGCTGCCGGTGCCCGCGCCCGCGGACGCCGCGGGCGGGCCGGGCTGGACGCCGCTGGTCGCGGCGCCGCGTCTGGCGCGCGAGCTCGGGGTCGGCGAGGTCTTCCTGAAGCTCGACCATTGCAACCCCACGCATTCGTTCAAGGACCGGGTGGTCGCTGTCGCCGCCGCGAAAGCCGAGGAGCTCGGGACGGACACGCTCGCGTGTGCGTCCACGGGCAACCTCGGCAACGCGGTGGCGGCCCGGGCGGCGGCGCTCGGGATGCGCTCGGTCGTGCTCTACCCGGCGACGGTCGAGCCGGAGAAGCTGCGCGCGACCGCGGTGTACGGCGGCGCGATGGTGGCGGTGCGGGGCTCGTACGACGTGTGCAGCAGGCTGGTGGTGGAGCTGGCGGGCGAGCTCGACTGGGCGTTCGTGAACGTCAACCTGCGCGCCTACTACGCGGAGGGCTCGAAGACGCTCGCGTTCGAGATCGCCGAGCAGCTCGGGTGGAAGCTGCCGGACGCGGTCGTCGCGCCGGTCGCCTCCGGATCGCTGTACACGAAGCTCTGGCAGGGGTTCGGGCAGCTCGAGCGGGTCGGGCTCGTGGACGGGCCGCTGCCGCGGCTGCACGGCGGGCAGGCCGAGGGCTGCTCGCCGGTCGCGGCCGCGTTCGCAGCGGAGCGCGCCGTCTCGCCGGTCCGGCCGGCGACGGTCGCGCAGTCGCTCGCGATCGGTGCGCCGGCCGACGGTGACCTCGCGGTCGCGACCGCACGCGCCTCGGGCGGCGCGATCCACGCCGTCCCGGAGGAGGACGTCGGCGCGAACATGGCGCTGCTCGCGTCCACGAGCGGCGTCTTCGGCGAGACCGCCGCCGGCGTCGCCCTCGGCGCCCTCCGTGCCGCCGTCGGCCGCGGCGACCTCGGCCCGGCCGACCGCGTCGTCGTGCTCGTCACCGGAACCGGGCTGAAGACACCGGCCGCGACCGCCGTCGAGGTGCGCGTCGAGATCGCGCCCGACGTCGACGTCCTGCTCGAGGAGCTCGGGGTGGCAGCGTGACGTCGACGATCGCCGTCCTTCCCGGCGACGGGATCGGGCCGGAGGTGGCCGCCGAGGCGCTGCGCGTCCTGGCGGCGCTCCCGGTGGACGCGGAGGTCGTCGAGCTGCCGTTCGGCGGGGCGGCGATCGACGCGACCGGCGATCCGCTCCCGCCCGGCACGCTCGAGGCGTGCCGAAACGCCGACGCGGTCCTGCTCGCGGCGGTCGGCGGTCCGGGGTGGGACGGCGGCGAGCGGCGGCCGGAGGAGGGGCTGCTCGGGCTGCGGCACGCGCTCGACGTCTACGCGAACCTGCGTCCCGCTGCGCACGGCGCCGTCGACCTCCTCGTCGTGCGGGAGCTCGTCGGCGGCCTCTACTTCGGCGCGCGCGGCGTGCGCGCCGACGGCACCGTCTTCGACACCTGCGAGTACCACCCGTCGCAGGTCGAGCGCGTCGCACGCCGCGCGTTCGAGCTGGCACGCGCGCGGCAGGGCCGTCTCGTCTCGGTCGACAAGGCGAACGTCCTCGAGACGTCGCGGCTGTGGCGGCGCGTCGTCTCGGAGCTCGCATCCGAGTATCCGGACGTCGAGCTCCGCCACGCCCTCGTGGACAGCTTCGCGATCGAGCTTGCGCTCCGGCCCGAGACGCTCGACGTCGTCGTGACGGAGAACATGTTCGGCGACATCCTGAGCGACCTCGCCTGCGGCCTCACGGGAGGCCTCGGCCTCGCTGCGTCGGCGAGCCTCGGCGACGACGGCCCCGGCATCTTCGAGCCGGTCCACGGGTCGGCGCCCGACATCGCCGGCACGGGAACGGCCAACCCGGCGGCGATGATCCGGTCGCTCGCGCTGCTGCTGGAGCACGCGCTCGAGCGGCCCGACCTCGCGTCCGCGGTCGCCGCCGCGGTCGACGACGCGCTCCGGTCGCGCCCGACGCGCGACGTCGGCGGTCGCGCGTCGACGCGCGAGTTCGGCGACGCGGTGCTCGACGCGCTGGAGGTGGCGGTGGCGTGACGACCGTCGGCTTCCCGGGCCCTGCGGGCAGTCACAGCGGCGCGGCCGCGGCGGTGCTCGCGCCCACGGCGACGGCCGTCGACCTCCCGAGCTTCAGCGCGGTGGTGGAGGCGGCGAGCGCGGCCGAGGTCGCGGTCGGCGTGCTGCCGATCGAGAGCTCGTTGATCGGGCCGATCGCCGAGACGCACGACCTTCTCTACGGCGCCCCGCTCTCGATCGTGCGCGAGGCGACGCTGCCGATCGTCCACACGGTCGTGGGGCTCCCCGGCGCCACCCTCGACGGTGCGGCCGTGGTGCGGTCGCACCCGGCCGCGTTCGACCAGTGCCGTTCGCTGCTCGCCGGCCGGAGCGTCCAGCGGATCGCAGCGGCGACCACCGCCGACGCCGCGCGCGAGGTGAAGGAGCGTGGCGACCCGTCGCAGGTCGCGATCGCGAGCCGCGAAGCGGCCGAGACCTACGCGCTCGAGGTGCTGGCCGACGACGTCGGCGACCGGCCCGCCGCGTTCACGCGCTTCGTCGCCGTCGCGCCGTACACGCAGGTCGCGCGCGGTGAGGGCGGGTGGCGGACCGCGCTCTCGTTCGTCACGGACCACCGGCCGGGGGCGCTGTACCGCGCGCTGGGCGCGCTCGCGCGCGGAGACGTCAACCTCGTGCAGCTCGTCTCGCGCCCGCTGCCGAACTCGTCGTGGCGCTACCGCTTCGACGTGGTGCTCGACGGGCACGTCTTCGACCCGGCGATCGCGCCGGCGCTGCGCGAGCTGCGCACGCTCACGCGCGAGCTGCGCCTGTTCGGCTCGTACGCGGCGGAGCGCGCGCGGTGAAGCGGACGCTCTTCCGCAAGATCTGGGACGCGCACGTGGTCGCCGAGGGCGCCGCCGGCGCGCCGTCGCTCCTCTGGATCGACCTCCACCTCGTGCACGAGGTGACGAGCCCGCAGGCGTTCGAGGCGCTGCGCACGGCGGGCCGTCGCGTGCGGCGGCCGGACCTGACGGTCGCGACGATGGACCACAACGTCCCGACGACGGACGGCCCCGTCGCCGACCCGCTCGCGAAGGAGCAGCTCGACGCGCTCCGGCGGAACTGCGAGGAGTTCGGCGTCCGCCTGTTCGCCACCGGCAGCGGCCGCGAGGGGATCGTGCACGTGATCGGGCCGGAGCTCGGGCTCTCGCAGCCGGGCATGACGATCGTCTGCGGCGACAGCCACACCTCGACGCACGGGGCGTTCGGCGCGCTGGCCTTCGGGATCGGGACCTCCGAGGTCGAGCACGTGCTCGCGACGCAGACGCTCCCGCAGGTGCTGCCGAAGACGATGCAGGTCGACTTCACGGGCACGCTGCCGTTCGGCCTCACGGCGAAGGACATGGTGCTCGCCGCGATCGGCGAGCTCGGGGTCGCCGGCGGGCAGGGTCACGTGGTCGAGTACACCGGCGAGGCGATCCGGGCGCTCTCGATGGAAGGCCGCATGACGGTCTGCAACATGTCGATCGAGGCCGGCGCGCGGGCGGGGCTGGTCGCGCCCGACGACACGACGCTCTCGTACCTGGAGGGGCGGCCGGGGTTCGTCGCCGCCGACTGGAGCGACCTCCACACCGACGACGGCGCGGAGTACGACGCGCTGCGCACCGTTGACGTCTCGGCGCTCGAGCCGCAGGTGACGTGGGGGACGAACCCGGGAATGGTCGCGCCGATCGACGGCGTCGTCCCCGACCCCGCCGAGTACGACGACGAGCATGCGCGCGAGGCGGTCGAGCGCGCGCTGCGGTACATGGACCTCGTTCCCGGGACGCCGCTGCAGGAGATCCGCATCGACAAGGTCTTCATCGGCTCGTGCACGAACGCCCGCATCGAGGATCTCCGCGCGGCGGCACGCGTGGTCGACGGCCGGCGCGTCGCGGACGGGGTGCACGCGATCGTGGTCCCGGGCTCGGCGCAGGTGAAGCGGCAGGCCGAGGAGGAGGGGCTGCGCGAGGTGTTCGAGCGCGCCGGGTTCGAGTGGCGGCGTGCGGGGTGCTCGATGTGCCTCGGGATGAACCCCGACGTGCTCCAGCCGGGCGAGCGCTGCGCGTCCACGTCGAACCGGAACTTCGAGGGCCGCCAGGGTGCGGGCGGGCGCACGCACCTGCTGAGTCCCGCGATGGCCGCGGCCGCCGCGGTGACCGGCCGCTTCGCCGACGTGCGGGAGCTGGCGGGATGAGACCGTTGACGCGCGTGACGGGGGCGGTGGCGGTGCTGGACCGCGCCGACGTCGACACCGACCAGATCATCCCGAAGCAGTTCCTGAAGCGGATCGAGCGGGCTGGCTACGGCGAGTTCCTGTTCTACGACTGGATGCGCGACCCGGAGTTCGAGCTGCACAGGACGCCGGAGGCGTCGATCCTCGTCGCGGGCCGAAACTTCGGCTGCGGATCGTCGCGCGAGCACGCGGCGTGGGCGCTCGAGGACCGCGGCTTCCGCGCGGTGCTGGCGCCGTCGTTCGGCGACATCTTCCGGCAGAACGCGATCAACTCGGGCCTCGCGCCGGTCGCGCTGCCGGCGAGCGACCTCGCGCTGGTCAAGGACGCCGTCGCGCGCCGCAACGAGCTGACGGTCGACCTCGAGGCGCTCGAGATCTCGCATCCCGACGGCCTGCGGATCCGGTTCGACTTCGACGCGTACGCGCAGGAGACGCTCGTCCACGGCCTCGACGACGTCGCGCGAACCCTGCAGCGCGAGCCCGAGATCGCCGCCTTCGAGGCGACCTACGTCCCGCGCTTCGACCTCACGAAGGTGTCGGATACCACTGGTGTCTGACACCGGTCAGCCGGTGTTGCGCAACGCGGCCGCGATGCCGGCGATGGAGCGGAGCAGAGGCAGCTGCGCGTCCGGGTCGCCGGCGCGGTGCCGTCGCAGCAGCTCGACCTGAAGCGCGTTCATCGGGTCGACGTAGGGGTTCCGGAGGTCGATCGAGCGGCGCAGCATCGGCTGCCGCTCGAGGAGCCGCGAGACGCCTGTCGCCGCCAGGACGCCCGCCACCGCGCGCGCGTGCTCGGCCTCGATCTGGCCGAACAGCGCGTCGTCGTCGACGAGGCGCAGGTACGCGCGCGCGATCGGCAGGCTCGACTTCGCGAGCGTCATCTCGAGGTTGTCCACGACGGCGCGCACGAACGGCAGCCGTAGATAGAGGTCGCGCAGCACGGCGCCGTCCACCTCGGCGAAGGCGGAGCCCGCTCCGAACCACGCGGGTAGCAGCACGCGATTCTGCGTCCAGGCGAACACCCACGGGATCGCGCGCAGCGACGCGAGGTAGTCGTCCCCCTCGGGCCGCCGCGCCGGGCGCGACGCGATCTCGAGCAGCGACAGCTCGTCCACCGGCGTGAACGCGCGGAAGAAGTCGACGAAGCGCGGCTCGTCCCACACGAACCTGCGGTACGCGGCCCGCGACACCGTGGCGAGCCGTCCGAGGACGAGGCGGTCCTCGGGCGACGGCGGCGGCTCGAGCAGCTCGGGGTACGTCGCCAGCAGCGTTCCCGCGAGCGCCGCTTCGAGATTCCTTCGCGCGAGCCCCTCGAGGCTGTACTTGAACGAGACGGTCTCGCCCTGCTCCGTCAGCTTCAGCCGCCCCGGCGGGTGCCCCGCCGGCTGCGACGCGATCGCGGCGTACGTCGGCCCGCCGCCACGGCCTGCGCTGCCGCCGCGGCCGTGGAAGATCGTCACCTCGACGCCGCGCCGCCGCGCGACCGCGGCGAGCTCCTCCTGCGCGCGGTAGATCGCCCACTGCGCGGCGAGGTAGCCGCCGTCCTTGCCGGAGTCGGAGTAGCCCACCATCACCTCCGCGGGCCGTGGGTCGTCGGCCAGCATCGCGTCGACGATCGCGGGCGCGGCGGCGAGGTCGTCCACCGTCTCGAAGAGCGGCACGACCCGCAGCTCCGTCAGCGTCCGCGCGCGGCGGACGTCGTCGTGCGACGACGTGCCCGAGACGACGAGCGTGTCGATCGCCGCGGCGCCGTGATATCGCTGCGCGCCGGCTGCGGCGACGAGCGCGTCGCGTGCGCGCTCCGTTCCGAGGTCGCGGGCGTGTAGGCGGACGTCGAGCTTCGCCAGGTGGAAGCCGAAGATCTCGACCATCCGCTCGAGGCGCGCGACGCGGCCGTCGGCGACGCGCCCGCCGCCGTGCCGCGCGAGGCTGTCGCGGATCAGGCGCACGTCGGCGAGCAGCTCCTCGGGGCAGCGGTAGCCCTCGTTCCCGAGACGCCACCACATGAACGACAGCTTGCGCCGGTAGGGCTCGAGCTCGTTGCGCGCGCCGATTTCCGACGCGTAGGCCGGCAGCTCCTCCGCGTCACGCCGGAGCGACTCCTCGAGCTCGTCCGAGACGGTGACGAGCGAGCGTGCCGACGCGATCTCGACCGCGAGCGCGCGCACCTCCACCCGGTAGCGCTCGAGCGCGAGCGCGCGTGCACGGTCGAGCGCCTCGTTCAGCGACGCGGGCCCCGCGGCGGGGTTCCCGTCCATGTCGCCGCCGATCCACGAGCCGAAGACGAGCGGCGGAGGAGCGCCCGGCACGCGCGTCCGCCACTCGGCGAGCAGCTCGGTCGCCGCGTCCATCAGGCTGTGCTCGAAGAACCAGAGCCCGTGGCGGATCTCGTCGGTGATGCGCAGCCGGTCGTGCCGCACCTCGTCCGTCTGCCAGAGGAGCGTCACCTCCTCCGCGATCCGCTCCTCGGCCGCCTGCCGCTCCGCCGGCAGGAGCTGCGGCTCGTCGAGCCGTGCGAGCTCCTCGGCGATGCGGATGTGCGCGAGCAGCACAGTCCGCCGCGTCGCCTCGGTCGGATGCGCCGTGAGCACGAGCCGGATCGACGCCAGCCGCGCACGTTCGGGGTCGCCGCCGGCCACGCGCCGGAACGCCTCCTCGAGCGACTCGCGCACCACGCGCCCGTTGCGGATGTCCTCGCGGCGGCGGCGGAGGCGGTGGAGCTGCTCGGCGAGGTTCGCGAGCTGGAAGAAGAGCGCGAACGCCCGCAGGACGAGCGCCTGCTCGCGGTCCGCGAGCGTCGTGTCGACGTCGGCGACGGCGCCGGCCCGCCGGGCGTCCTGCGAGGCGAGCCGGATCCGCTCCACGAGCTCGAGCAGCCACAGCCCCTCCTGCTCGACGAGCACCGTCCCGAGGATCGTCCCGAGCAGGCGCACGTCGCGGCGGAGCGGCGCGGCGGTGTCGGGCATCCGGTCCCGTCAGGAAGAGAGCCCGAGCGCGGCGAGCGCGTCCCGCGCGTCGGGGTCGATCGTGCGGACGTGCGGCCCGTCGACGGTGGAGCGCGGGCGCCGGCCCGTCACGATCAGCACCACCTGCGCGCCTGCCTCGATCGCGCCGCTCCGCCGGGCGGCGATCAGCGCGCCGAGCGCCGCGCCGCCGGAGGCGTCGGGCGAGACGCCGGTCGTCTCGGACAGCAGCTCCGTGTACGCCGCGATCTCGTCCTCGGGGAGCGCGAGCACCGCGCCGCCGGTCGCCCGCGCCGCGCCCAGGGCGAGGTCGCCGTACGAGGGGTCGCCGACGGCGAGCGACGCGACGTGCGTCGCGGCGTGCACGCGCGAGATGCGGCGGTCGTCTGCGAACGCCGCGGCGATCGGGCTCGAGCCGAGCGCCTGCGCCGCGAACATCCGGGGCAGCGTGTCGGCGACGAGGCCGAGGCGGGCGAGCTCGGCGAAGCCCTGCGTGAGCTTCGCGAACAGCGTCCCGCTGGCGGCCGGGCAGAAGACGGCGTCGGGCAGTTGCCACCGAAGCTGCTCGGCGACCTCGAACGAGATCGTCTTCGCGCCCTCGCACGCGTACGGGTGCAGGTTGCCGCTCACGAAGCCCCACGGGAAGAGCGACCCGAGCTCGAGCTCGAGGCGCCGGCAGTCGTCGTACGTCCCCCGTACGGCGAGCACGTGGACCCCCGCGTGCTCCGCCTCGACTGCGGCCGAGGGACTGCCCGCGGGAACGAGGACGACGGCCTCGAGCCCCGCGGCCGCGGCCGCCGCCGCGACCGCGTCGCCGAGGTTGCCGGTCGACGAGCAGCACAGGGTCCCGACCCCGAGGTCGAGCGCGGCCGAGACGGCCACCGCGGCGATCCGGTCCTTGTACGAGCGCGTGGGGTTCTCGCTCTCGAGCTTCAGCAGCAGGTCGACGTCGAGGAGCTCCGACAGCGGCTCGCAGTGGACGAGTCGCGTCCAGCCCGCGCCGACGTCGACCTGTGCGGCGGCGGGGAGCAGGTCGCGGTAGCGCCACAGCGACTCGGGCCCCGCCTCGACAGCGGCCTGCGTCATCGTCCGCTCGAGCCGCTCCCAGTCGTAGGCCACGTCGGTCGGGCCGTCGCAGCGGCGGCACGCGTCCACCGGGCCCGGCTCCGTCACCACCTCGCAGACCCGGCAGCGCAGGTGGTGGCTCATCCGCGCCGTCCTCCCGTCGCTTCTTCGGGGCCTAACCGGAATGACGGGTGTGTCCGGCTAGGCCATGTGCGCGCAGGCGATGACCGGGAGAAGGAAGAGGTCGTTCATCGCGCGGCGCTGCATGGTGGCCGGAGTCTAACGGAGGCGGCCGCCGCCCGCCACGGCCGGCAGCAGGAGCACCGTCGCGTCCGGGCGCACCTCGGTGTCGAGGCCGCGCAGGAGGCGGATGTCCTCGCCGTCGACGAACACGTTCAGGAACGTCGGCACGCCGTCGCCGTCGCGCACGCGGCCTTCGAGCCCGGGGTGAGCAGCGACGAGCGCGTCGAGCGCGTCACGGACCGTCGAGGCCTCGACGTCGACGGCACGCTCGCCGCCTGCGTCGGCGCGGAGGACGGGAGGGATGCGAACCTGCGGCACGCTTCAGATTGTAAAGCATCGGCGCTCGTCCTCGGTCAGCGGACGCGAACGGCCGGTCTCCTCGTCGCGGGCGACGAGCACCGCCTTCGCCTCCGCGGCGAGCTCGCCGGTGCGCGTGCGGATCGATTCTCGCGTGACGACGCTCGAGTTGCCGACGCGTTCGAGCCCGCAGCGGGCGACGATGGCGTCGTCCCCGAGCTTGAGCTCGCGCCGGTAGTCGACCTCGACGCGCGCGATCACGAACGCCCACACGAGCGCGGGGTCGCCGAGCGTGCCGCCCAGCCACTCGTCCCGGACCTCCTCGAGGTACGTGAGGAAGACGACGTGGTTCACGTGGCCGAACGCGTCGAGATCCCGCCAGCGGATCTCGATCTCCTTCTCGTGCTCCACTACGGCCGTTCGGCGGCGGTCCGCGCCGCCTCCGTCTGCGCGAGCAGGCCGTAGGCGAGGCGCTCGATCAGGATGCCGGCCTCGCGCGAGGCCTCCGGTGCGGCGTCGATCGCCGCCTTCGTGACGGCGACCGCCGCGGGCGGCAGCTCGGCAAGGCCACGGGCGAGCTCGAGGGCGCGCGCGGACGCATCCGCAGCGACCTCCGTGAGCAGGCCGGCCTCGCGCGCCTCGTCCGCCGACAGCCGCCCGCCGAGCAGGATGAGCCGCTTCGCCGCCGCGGGGCCGAGAAGCCGCGTCGCGCGGACGGTGCCGCCCGAGCTCGGCAGGATGCCGAGCCCGAGCTCGGGAAAGCCGAGGACGGCGGTCGGGTCGCCGATCCGGAAGTCGGCGGCCAGCGCGAGCTCGAGGCCGCCGCCGAGGCAGTAGCCGTGGATCGCGGCCACCGTCGGCTGCGGCAGCGCGGCGACCTCCTCGTAGACGCCGCCGGTCTCGCGGTAGTAGCGGAGGATCGCCTCGCCGCCGCGCTCTGCGAACTCGGTGATGTCCGCGCCGGCGGAGAACGCGCGTCCGGCTCCCGCAAGGACCACCGCGCGGCTCGACCGCAGCTCCTCCGAGCCGAGCGCGTCGTGCAGGTCCCGCTCGACCGCCGTCGAGAGCGCGTTCAGCTTCTCCGCGCGCTCCAGCGTGAGGACGGCGACGTCTCCGTCGCGCGCAACGGAGACGAAGCTCACCGGAGGACGTCCTTGATCTCCGCCGCCGCCGCGAGCGCCCTGCGGCCGATTTCGGGCAGCCGCTCGCGCGGCAGCCGGCGCTCCGTGCCCCAGACGCTGACGATCGCGACCGGCCGTCCCTGCTCCGAGAGGATCGGCGCAGACGCGCCGTACAGCGACTCCTCGAGCTCGCCGACGCACGTGGCGAAGCCCGCGCGCCGCACCTCCGCGAGCTCCGCGTCGAGCGCCTTCCGGTCGGTGATCGTCGTCGCCGTGTACCGCTCGAGCCGGCTGCCGAGCGCAGCGGCCTGCTCCTCGCGCGACATGAATGCGAGGTACGCCTTCCCGGCCGACGTCGCGTGCAGCGGGACCACCCGGCCGAACCAGTTCGGCGCCATGATCTGCGGCGGGTCGACCTGGTCGACGTACACCAGGCGGAAGCGCTTCGCAACGGCGAGGTTCGTCGCCTCTCCGGTCTCGTTCGCCAGCCGCTCGAGCACGGGCCGCGCCTGCCTCACGAGCGGGTCGGGCTCCGCAGCGGCCGCGATGCGCAGGAACGCGTACCCGAGGCTGTAGCGCTGGCTGACGGGGTCGCGCTCGATCAGCCCGTGCGCGTCGAGTGTTGCGAGGAGCCGCCAGGCGGTGCTCCGGTTCAGGCCGCACGCCGCAGCGAGCTCCATCACGGTCGGCGGGTGCCGGCTGTCGGCGATCGCCTTGATCAGCGCCGCTGCGCGGTCCACCGACTGGATCGTGCGGGGGCGGCCGACGCGGCCGCCTGGCTCGCTCGCCATCTGCGTCATCGTTTCACGCCACCTCCTCCGCGAGCGCCACGACTTCCCTCCGGAACGGAACGGCGTCGCCGTACGGCTCGGCGTCGAGCTCCTCGGCATAGCGGCGGCCGTCCCAGACGGCGCTCGCGATCGTGCCCGGCGCGAGCGCGTCGCCGACCGCTCGCGCCTTGGACGCGGCGGCGAGCTCGTCGTTCGGCAGCCGCGCCGTCACGAGGACGACGGCGTCGGTCTCGACGACCCGCTCGCGCAGCGTGTACGTGCACGCGAGGCGCGCCTCCCTCCGCTGCACCTCGAGCAGCGTGTGCGCGGTCACCAGCTCGACGCCCGCCTCCACGAGACGCCTGTGGATGCGCGGCTGCTCCATCGTGTTGACCGTCCACTCCGAGACGCGCGCGGCCGGCGTGACGAGCGTCACCCGCCTCCCGGGCGCGAGCAGCTCGGCGAGCGCGCCGCCGAGGTAGTAGTGGTCGTCGTCGAACACGAGGACGCGGTCGCCGGCAGGTCTCGCTCCGTCCATGAGGTCGTCGGGCGTCAGCACCTCGACGAAGGCGTCGAGCGGCAGCGGCCGGAGATGCCATCGCCCGACGCCGTCGGCGCGCCAGCGCGCTCCGGTCGCGACGGCCACGTGGTCGAAGCCGTACTCGTCGAGCTCGTCGAGGCCGACCTCGCTCTCGAAGGCGATCTCGACGTTCGGCAGCTTCGCGAGCTGCGCCCGCCGGTAGTCGGCGACGCGGATCCACGGCGCGAGCCCGGGCAGCCGCGCCTCGCGCACCACGCGCCCTCCGAGCTCGCGCGTCGCCTCCGCGAGCGTCACGTCGTACCCGCGCCGCCCAAGGGCCACCGCCGCCTCGAGGCCCGCGGGGCCGCCGCCGACGACGAGCACCCTCGCGTCCGACCCGCGCGGCCGGAACCGCTCGGGGTGCCAGCCGCGCCGCCACTCCTCGCCCATCGAGGGGTTCTGCGTGCACCTGATCGGAGTCGACGTCCAGTCGCCGACGACGCAGACGTTGCACCCGATGCACTCGCGGATGTCCTCGAGCCGGCCCTCCTCGATCTTCCGCGGCAGGAACGGATCGGCGATCGACGGCCGCGCCGCGCCGATCAGGTCGAGAACGCCGTCGCGCACGAGGCGCACCATCGTGTCCGGCGACGTGAGCCACCCGACGCCGACGACAGGCTTCGTCGTCAGCTTCTTCAGCCCGCGGAAGTGGTCCTCCGTCCACGCCTCGTGGCCGAAGCGCGACGTCACCGAGTCGTCCTCCCACGCGCCGACCATCACGTCCCACACGTCGGGCAGCTCGCCGACGAACGCGAACAGCTCCTCCGTGTCCCGGCGGCCGATCCCGTCGTCGCCCAGCAGCTCGTCGACGACGACACGGCACGCGACGGCGGCGCGCCCGTCGCACTCCTCCCGCGTGTCCTCGAGCACCTCGCGCAGGAGGCGCGCGCGGTTCGCGAGGCTGCCGCCGTAGTCGTCGTCGCGAAGGTTCGTCCGGCGCGAGAGGAAGTGCTGCAGCGTCGTGAGCCCGTGCGCCGCGTAGACGTAGACGAGGTCGTAGCCCGCCGCGAGCGCACGGCGGACCGCCGCACGGTGGCGCCGGCGCAGGTCGGCGATGTCGTCGCGGGTCATGCGCCGAGCCTGGACCGGCTCGTACCCCGCGACGGGCAGGTGCGACGGTCCGGCCGGCGGGATCCGGCCGTAGAGGTTCCCCGAGCTGAGGCCGCTGTGCACGAGCTCGATGCCCGCCAGCGCGCCGTGCGCGTGCACCTGCTCGACGAGCCGCGCGTGCGCGGGGAGGTCGGCGCCGTCCCACAGCCGTCCCTCGACGAAGCCGCCGATGTCGGAGTCCGGGTGGATCTCGACCTCCTCGGTGCAGACGACCGCCCAGCCGCCCTCCGCCTTGACGCCGCGCATGACGGCGTGCGCGGTCGGATCGCGGTGCCCCATCCCGTTGCAGTGCGGCACCTGGAAGAAGCGGTTGCGCGCCGTCACCGGTCCCAGCCGCACCGGCTCGAACAGCACGTCGTACCGCGGCTCCCTCACCGGAAGAGGCTGCGCGCGACGATCAAGCGCATGATGTCGCTGGTCCCGTCCCAGATCTCGTCGAGCTTCGCGTCGCGCAGCCACTTCTGCGCGAGGGAGTCGCGGATGTAGCCTGCGCCGCCGAGCGTCTGCACCCCGGCCCACGTCGCGAAACCCGACGCCTCGGACGCGGCGAGCTTCGCCATCGCGGCCTCGACGGAGAACGGCTCGCCGGCGTCGGCGAGGCCCGCGGCGTGGAGCGTCAGCAGCCGCGCCTGGTCGAGCTTCAGCTTCGCGTCGGCGAGGCGGAACGACACCGCCTGGTACTCGTGGATCGGCCGCCCGAACGCCTCGCGCTCCTTCGCGTACGCGACTGCGTGCTCGAGCGCCGCGCGTCCCACGCCGAGGGTGCCCGCCGCGAGCTGCACGCGCGCGACGTCGAAGACGTGCATCAGCCCGCTGAACCCGCGGCCCTCGTCACCGAGCCGGCGGTCGTCCGGCACGAAGCACCCCTCGAAACGCAGCTCGCCGGCCGGGAAGCAGCGGCTGCCCATCTTGGGGAGCCGCCGCCCGCGCTCGAAGCCTTCGTCCCCGTGCTCGACGACGAAGGCGGTGATCCCGCGGGAGCGGAGGGAGCGGTCGACGGTCGCGAACACCACGCAGACGTCCGCGATGGGCGCGTTGCCGATGAACCTCTTGCGGCCGTCGAGGACGTAGCCGCCCTCGACCCGACGCGCCGTCGTCTCGAGCCCCGCCGCGTCGGAGCCATGCTCCGGCTCGGTGATCGCGACAGCGCACGCCGGCGGATCGGGGCCGCAGAGCGGCGGCAGCCACCGGCGCTTCTGCTCCTCCGAGCCGAGCGCGAGGATGGGCCCGGCGAAGAACCCGCCCTGGGCGATCACCCAGAAGATCGGCGAGTCTCCCCACGCGAGCTCCTCGACCACGGCGCAGCGGTCGCGGAGGCTCTCGATGCCGCCCCCGCCGTAGGCGGCGGGAAGGTCGTAGCAGGTCAGGCCGAGGGCCGCCGCCCGCCGGAGGAGGTCGAGCGGGTACTCCTCGCTCTCGTCGTACCGCAGCGCCGCCGGCCGCATCTCCTCCGCCGCGAACCGGCGCGCCGTCGCGCGCACGGTCTCCAGGTCTGCCGCTGCGGTCGTCGTGTGCACAGTACGAACCACCTGCGAGCATCACGCACGGGATCCGGCTCGTCAAGCCGGTTGACCGGCGGCGGCGCCCGGCGTAGGCTCGATTCGGTCGCGCCATGTGCAGCCCTGGTTCACATCTCGAACGATGAACTGGGAGGCGTTCGTCACGTGCGCGGTCACCGGCGCGGGCGACACGGTCGCGCGCAGCGACCGCGTCCCGGTGACGCCGGAGCAGATCGCCGACGCGGCGGTCGAGGCGGCGCGCGCAGGAGCCGCCGTCGCGCACATCCACGTCCGCGAGCCCGACACGGGCAAGGCCGCGCGCGACCCCGCGCTCTACCGTGCAGTCGTCGAGCGGATCAGGGCCTCCGGCGTCGACGTCGTCCTCAACCTGACGGCGGGCATGGGCGGCGACCTCGTGCTCGGCGGCGAGGAGCGCCCGCTGCCGCCCGACGAGGCCGGCACCGACATGGCCGGCGCGCTGGAGCGGGTCGCCCACGTCGAGGAGCTGCTGCCCGAGATCTGCACGCTCGACTGCGGCACGATGAACTTCGCCGCCGGCGGCGACTACGTGATGGTGAACACGCCGGGGATGCTGCGCGCGATGGCCGCGCGCGTGCAGGAGCTCGGCGTCCGGCCGGAGCTCGAGGTGTTCGACACCGGCCATCTCGTGTTCGTGCACGAGCTGATCCGCGACGGGTTGATCGACGACCCGCCGCTCGTCCAGCTCTGCACGGGGATCCCGTACGGCGCCCCCGACGATCTGGCGACGCTGCTCGCGATGGTCAACCGCCTGCCGCCGAACGCCGTCTTCTCGGCGTTCGCGATCGGCCGCATGCAGCTCCCGTTCGTCTCCCTGGCGGTGCTCGTCGGCGGCAACGTGCGCGTCGGCCTCGAAGACAACCTCTACCTCGCACGCGGCCGCCTCGCCACGAACGGCGAGCTCGTCGAGCGGGCCGTCGCGATCCTCGAGGCGATGAACGTGCGCGTGCTGGGGCCGGAGGAGGTGCGGGAGAAGCTCGCCCTCCGCGTGCGTGCCTGACCGTCCGAGCGCGGTCGCGCTGCTCGGCGGCGGCGTCATCGGCGGCGGCTGGGCCGCGCGATTCCTGCTGAACGGCGTCGACGTGCGCCTGTACGACCCGAAGCGCGATGCGGTGCGCGCAGTGGCAGGCGTCCTCGAGAACGCGCGGCGCGCGTACGAGCGGCTGACGCTCGCGCCGCTGCCGCCGGAGGGGACGCTCACCGCGTGCGCCTCCGTCGCGGAGGCCGTGCGCGGAGTCGAGCTCGTCCAGGAGTCGGCGCCGGAGGACGTCGCGCTCAAGCAGGAGCTGCTCGCCGCGGCCGACGGGGCAGCGCCTCCGGAGGCCGTCCTCTGCTCGTCGACGTCCGGCCTGCGCCCGACCGAGCTGCAGGCGGCCCTGGCGCGCCCGGAGCGGCTCCTCGTCGGGCACCCGTTCAACCCCGTGTACCTGCTGCCGCTCGTCGAGGTCTGCGGCGGCGAGCGGACGTCCGCCGAGGCGCTCGAGCGCGCCGAGGCCGCGTATCGGGCGGTCGGGATGCACGTCCTGCGCGTGCGGAACGAGATCGACGGCTTCGTCGCGGACCGGCTCCTCGAGGCGCTCTGGCGCGAGGCGCTCTGGCTCGTGCGCGACGACGTCGCCACCGCGGCGGAGGTCGACGACGCGATCCGCTTCGGCGCCGGCCTCCGCTTCGCCTTCATGGGGACGTTCCTGACCTACCGGATCGCCGGCGGCGAGGCCGGCATGCGGCACTTCCTGCGCCAGTTCGGGCCCGCGCTCGAATGGCCGTGGACGAAGCTGACGGACGTGCCGGAGCTGGACCGCGAGCTCGTGGAGAAGCTCGTCGCGCAGTCGGACGAGCAGGCGGCGGGGCGCACGATCGCGGAGCTGGAGCGCGAGCGCGACGACGCGCTCGTCGGGATCCTGCAGGCACTCCGTGCCGCCGGCGCCGGCGCGGGCGAGACGCTCCTCCGCTGGGAGCGCGCGCTGCTCGAGCGCGCGCCGCGCACGGACGGCCGCCGCTCCGTGCCCGCGTCCTGGATCGACTACAACGGCCATGTCCACGAAAGCCGTTACCTGGAGGCGTTCGCCGACGCGACCGACGCGCTGCTCGGCTCGCTCGGCCTCGACCCCGCGGTCGGGAGCTACTTCACGGTCGAGACGCACCTCTCGCACCTCCTGCCCCTGCACGCGGGCGACGTGTACGAGGTCGAGACGCAGGTTCTCGCGGCAGACGAGAAGCGGCTGCACCTGTTCCACGTGCTCCTGCGCGACGGCCGGCCCGAGCCGGCGGCGACGGCGGAGCAGATGCTCCTCCACGTCGACTCGGCCTCCGGGCGGGTGGCTGCGGTCGACGGCGAGGTGCGCGCGCGCGTCGAGCGCCTGCGCGACGAGCACGCCGCGCGCCCGCGCCCGGAGGGCGCCGGCCGCGTCGGCCTGCGATGAGCCGCGACCTCCGGCCGCTCTTCGAGCCGCGGTCGCTCGCGATCGTCGGCGTCTCGGCCGACCCGACGAAGTGGGGGTACTGGTTCGCGCGCGACGCGGCGAAGGCGCGGCACCGGCGCGCGGTCCACCTCGTCGGCCGGAGCGGCGGGACGCTGCACGGGCTTCCCGTCCACCGCACGCTCGCCGACGTTCCGGAGGCGCCGGAGCTCGTCGTGCTGAGCGTTCCCGCGCACGCGCTTCCGGAGGCGGTCGACGACGCGCTCGCGGCGGGGGCGAAGGCGCTCGTCGCGATCGCTGCCGGGCTGGGCGAGTCCGGGCCCGACGGCGCCGCGCGGGAGCGCGCGATCGTCGACCGCGTCCGCGCGGCCGGCGCCGTGCTGCTCGGGCCGAACTGCCTCGGGCTCTTCGACGCCGCGGCCGAGCTCGACCTCGCGTCGAATCCGCTGCCGGCCGGCCCGATCGGCCTCGTCTCGCAGAGCGGGAACATCGTGCTCGAGACGGGGCTCCTGCTCGCCGACCTCGGCCTCGGCTTCTCGCGCGTCGCCTCGGTCGGCAACCAGGCGGACCTCGGCGTCACCGACGTGCTCGAGGCGCTCGCGCAGCACGAGGGGACGAAGGCGATCGGCGTCTACTGCGAGGACTTCCGCGACGGCCGCGCGTTCGCCGAGGCCGCGAGGACCGCGGGCAAGCCGGTCGTGCTGCTGACGGTGGGCCGGACCGGAGCGGCCGTGCGCGCCGCGCGCTCGCACACCGGCGCGCTCACCAGCGACCTCGCCGTCGTCGAAGCCGCGTGCCGCGCGGCGGGCATCCACCTCGTCCAGACGCCGCGGCAGCTCGTCGACGCGCTGCAGGCGCTGCTCGCCCGCGAGCGGCCGAGCGGCCGCCGCGTCGGCGTCGTCGGTGACGGCGGCGGCTACGGCGCGGTCGCGAGCGACCTCCTCGGCGCGCACGCGCTCGAGCTGCCGGTTCTGGGGGAGGCGACGCAGGCGGAGCTGCGGGCCTCTCTCCCGCCGACGGCGTCGACGGCGAACCCGGTCGACCTCGCCGGCGCCGGCGAGCAGGACACCTTCAGCTTCGCGCGGACGACGCGGACGCTGCTCGAGTGCGGCGAGGTCGACGCCGTCCTCTTCACCGCGTACTTCGGCGGCTACAGCTCGCTGTCGGACGAGCTGCGCGAGCGCGAGGTGGAAGTCGCGGAGCAGCTCGCCGCGGCCGCGCACGAGACCGGACGGCCGCTCGTCGTGCACACGATGCACTGGGACGCGCCGCCCGCGCGCACGCTGCGCCGCTCCGGCATCCCCGTCTACCGCGCCGTCGAGTCGGCCGCCGGCGCGCTCGCGGCGCTCGCCGCCGGCCCGCCGCCGCGGACGCGGATCCCGTCGCTGCCGCCCGCCGCGGAGCCGGTCGCGGGCACGAGCTACGCCGGCGCCCGCGCCGCGCTCGCCGACGCCGGTGTTCCGTTCGGCCCGGCGCGGACGGTGCGGACAGCCGGCGAGGCGGCCGCGGCCGCGGAGGAGCTCGGGTATCCCGTCGTGCTGAAGGCGCTCGGTGCGCTGCACAAGTCGGACGCGGGCGGCGTCGTCCTCGGCCTGCGCGACGCGGTGGAGGTCGCGGCCGCGGTCGACCGGCTCGCCGCACCGAGCTACTCCGTCGAGGCGCAGGAGGAGACGGCGGCGGGCTTCGAGCTGCTGGTCGGAGCGCGCTGGGACGCGCGGTTCGGGCCGGTCGTCGTGGTGGGCGCCGGCGGCGTCCTGGCCGAGCTCCTCCGGGACACGGCCGCCGCGCTCGCGCCGGTCGGCGTGGAGGCGGCGGAGGAGCTGCTCAGCTCGCTTCGCTGCGCGGCGGTGCTCGAGGGCGTGCGCGGGCGGCCGCCGCTCGACGTCGCGGCCGCGGCGGCGGCCGTCGCCGCGCTTTCGCGCTTCGCGGCCGCGCATCCCGAGCTGGCGGAGGTCGAGGTGAACCCGCTGCTCGTGAGGGAGCGCGGCGCGGTCGCGCTCGACGGGCGGCTCGTTCCGCGCGAGCGTCGGTGACCGCGCGCCGGTGTCAGACACCACTCGAGCCGTTTGCCCCCGACCATCACTGTGGGAGAGATGTCTGACACCTGGGTCAGGGCGCCGGCAGCACGCGAAGCGCCTCCGCGGGCAGGTGCGCCTGGACGGCCGTGCCCTGCGCGTACTCGCGGTCGGAACCGTCGTTGACGACGAGCGCGTGCACGACGTCGCCCGTGGCGAGCCTGATCACGAGCTGCTCCGACGAGCCGAGGTAGACGACGCGCTCGATCATCCCGGGGACGCGGTTCTCGCCGCGCGACTCGTACGGCTCGACGCGGACGCGCTCGGGCCGGATCACGGCGCGGCAGTCGCCGTCGACCCCGACGGCGCCCGTCGCGCGCAGCGCGAACTCGCCCAGCCGCACGCCGGCCGCGCCGTCGACGACGACCGTCATCAGGTTCGAGACGCCGAGGAAGTCGGCGACGAACGCCGTCTGCGGCGCCTCGTACATCTCCGCCGGCGTCGCGACCTGCTCGATGTGGCCGTCCGACATGACGGCGATGCGGTCGGACATGGTCAGCGCCTCTTCCTGGTCGTGCGTGACGTAGACGAACGTGATCCCGAACTGCTCCTGGATCGTCTTGAGCTCGAGCTGCAGCGCCTTGCGGAGCTTCGCGTCGAGCGCGCCGAGCGGCTCGTCCAGCAGCAGGACGGAGGGATTGAGGACGAGCGCGCGCGCAAGCGCGACCCGCTGCTGCTGTCCGCCCGAGAGCTGCGCCGGCCGCCGGCGCTCGAGGCCGGTGAGGCGGACCGCGTCGAGCACCTTCGCGACCCGGCCGCCGATGTCGTGCCGCCGGACGCGCTGCCGCCGCAGCCCGAACGCGACGTTGTCGAAGACGTCGAGGTGGGGGAAGAGGGCGTAGCTCTGGAAGACGGTGTTGACCCTGCGCTTGTGCGGCGGCGTCGCCGCCATGTCCGTTCCGTCCAGCAGGATCCGGCCGGAGTCGGGCCGCTCGAACCCCGCGATCAGGCGCAGCGTCGTCGTCTTGCCGCAGCCCGACGGCCCGAGCAGCGAGAAGAACTCGCCGGGCTCGATGTGGAGGTCGATGCCGTCGACGGCGACGACGTCGGCGAACGACTTGCGGAGCCCGACGAGGTCGACCGCGCCGGTCGCCATCACACCTCCAGCGCCGCGAGCTCGCGCACGGCCACGCCCTTCTCGGTCTGCTGGTACCGGCTGAACCGCTTGTAGACGACGGCCGCGAGCGCCACCGCGACGAGCGTCGCCACCACCATCACGGTCGCGAGCGCGTTCAGCGCCGGCGTCGTCGTCCCGCGCACGCTCGAGTAGATCTTGATCGGCACGGTCTGCGTCGACGAGTTCGACGACAGGTAGTCGGTGACGACGAAGTCGTCGATCGACAGCGCGAAGACGACCATCAGGCTCGCGAAGATCGCCGGCGCGAGCAGCGGGAGCAGCACGAGGCGCAGCGCGCCGAGCGCGGATGCCCCGAGATCGCGCGCCGCCTCCTCGAACTCGCGGCCGATCGACAGGAGGCGGCTGCGCACCACGAGCACGACGTACGAGATCGAGAACGTCACCTGCCCGAGCACCTGCGCCGTCGTGCCGAGCTGGATCTTGTACAGCGTCACGAACACGAGCAGCAGCGACACCGCCATCACGATCTCCGGCGTGACGAGCGGGAACAGCATGAGGAAGTTGACGGGCCGCGCGCCGAAGCCCCGCCAGCGCGTCAGCCCGAGCGCCAGTCCGACTCCGAGCGGCACGGCGATCGCCATGTCGAAGGCCGCGAGCTTCAGGCTCTGCTCGAGCGCGCCGCGCATCGACGGGTCGTGCAGGACCGAGAGGTTCGGGTCGCGCCAGTACCAGCGCGTCGAGAAGCCCTGCCAGACGCTGCGCGAGCGGCCGTCGTTGAACGAGAAGAGGATCGCGATCCCGACCGGGACGATCGACCAGGCCATGTACAGCCAGGTGACGGCGGCGAGCGCCCGCGGCTGCCCCCACGGGTTCGCGAGCCACCCGCGCAGCCGCCTCACGTCGCCGCCTCCGTCCGCGACGCGCGCACGGTGACCCAGAGGTAATACGACATCAGCACCGCGAGCAGCACCGAGAGCACGATCACGAGCGCGGCGCCGACGGTCCGCTGCGGCCCGCCCTGGAAGAAGAGGTTGATCTCGTTGCCGATCATCGTCGTGCGTGGCGAGCCGGAGATGACGTCGTTCGTGTAGTAGTCGCCGAACATCGGGAGCGCGATCAGCACGCTCGCGGCGAGGATCCCGTGGCGGCTCAGCGGGAGCGTGACGTGCAGGAAGGTGCGGACCGGGCTCGCGCCGAGGTCGCGCCCGGCTTCGAGCACGCTCCGCTCGATCCGGTCGAGCGTCGCGTACAGCGGCAGGATCAGGTACGGCACGTAGCCGTAGATCAGGGCGAGGATGACCGACGACGCCTGGCCGTCGAGCCACCCGTACGGGTGCGACAGGATCCCGACGTCGAGAAGCGTGCGGTTCACGAGCCCGTCCGGGAGCAGGAGCCCGATCCACGCGAGCATCCGCATCAGGTAGCTCACCCAGAACGGGACGATCAGCAGCACGAGCAGCAGCGTCTTCGTCCGCCGCGCGTGACGTGCGAGGTAGTACGCCACCGGGTAGCCGATCGCGAGGCAGCCGGCGAGCGAGATCGCGACGTACGCGAAGGTGCGGACGAACACGATCCAGAACGGCTGCCCGGGGCGAAGCTGCCGAAGGACGTCGTGCATCGTCGTGAACTGCCAGTGCAGCGGGTTCCACACCGGTACCGGGTTCGAGAAGATCGGGTCGACGGTGCCGAACGCGACCGCGAGGACCGCGTACGTCGGCACGAGGAAGAGCAGGACGAGCCAGAGCGCCCCCGGCAGCGCGAAGCTCGGCCAGAAGAACCGCCGCGTCAAGCTCGGGTGCTTCCTAGCCGGCCTTGAAGGTCGACCAGTCGTTCTGCCAGGTCGCCTGGCCCTGCGTCGTCAGCGGGAGCAGCGTCACTCCGTCTCTGAAGTCCGACTCGCGCACGACCGTCGACGCGAGGTTCTTCGGGATGTAGCCCTGCGCGACGACCTTGTCCGGGTTGATCGTCTTGAGCGGCGGCATGTACCCCATCCACGAGAAGTTGTCCAGGCCGTGCTTGTCGTCGAGCAGGAAGTTCAGGAAGTGGTGCGCGAGCACCGGGCTCTTCGCGCCGCGCAGGATCGTGATCATGTCGCTCCCGACGACTGCGCCCTTCGACGGCCGCCAGTACGCGACGCGTGTCACCGGCACGCCCTTCGGCATGTAGTTGAGCGCGCCCGCCATGTCGCCCGACCACGCCTGCCCGAGCCACGTCGCCCCGGTCGGGATGTCGGTGTACTCGGTCGTGTTCGTCTTCACGTTGACCGCCTTCGTGAGCTTCGCGAGGTCGTCCGCGGCGGCCTTGACGAGCTTCGGGTCCTCGGTGTTCACGTCGCGGATGCCGCGGTGGAGGAGCGCCATCGCGAGCGCCTCGCGCTCGTCGTCGAGGATCGCGACCTTGCCGGCATACGGCTGCGCGTGCCAGAACGCGTCGTAGCCGTTCTCGAACACCGTCGGCGGCTTCTTGACCTTGTCCGTCCGCCAGGCGATGCCCGTCGTGTAGATCATGTACGGCACCGAGTAGCGCGAGTGCACGTCGTAGAACGGGCTCTGCAGCTGCGGCCACACGTTCTTCAGGTTCGGGAGGTACGAGTGGTTCACCGGCTGGATGAGCTTGCCGGCGACGGCGCGCGAGAGGTACTCGACGGTCGCGAACCATACGTCGAAGCCCGCCTGGCCGGAGGTCAGCTTCGCGAGCGCCTCCTCCTCGTTCTCGAACGTCGTGATCTTGACCTTGACCTTGTACTGCTTCTCGAACGCCTTCACGACGGCCGGGTTGACGTAGTCGGACCAGTTGAAGACGTTGAGCGGCCCCTTCTCGGTGTTCTTTCCGGAGGCGATCGGCTCGTTGTCCGAGTAGAGCGGGAGCGTGACGGGGTGGTTGCGCCGCGCGAGCGGGATCCCGCCCGGTCCAATCGGCGCGCCTGCCGTCGACGCGAGCGCGCCGGCCGTCCGGAGCAGCGCATCCGCGCCCGAGAGCGCGGCGATCGAGCCTGCCGAGGCGAAGAGGAAGTGCCGCCTGGTCGTCCTGCGTTCGCGCGGGTGCATGCCGTCCTCCTCTGGATCTCGTTCGCACAATGCAAACCGACGTAGCACCATGTGTCAAGCACTTGTATGCTTGCGCACGAGATGGCGGAGGTCCGCACGACCCTGCCGGGCCGCGACTACCACGCGCCGGACGTCTTCGAGCTCGACCGCGAGCGCATCTTCTTCCGGGACTGGATGTACGTGGCACGCGCCGACGAGGCGCCCGAGCCGGGCGACTTCGCGACGGTCGACGTCGCCGGCGAGAGCGTCCTGCTCGTTCGCGGAAAGGACGGCGAGCTGCGTGCGTTCTACAACGTCTGCCGCCACCGGGGCTCGCGCCTCTGCGACGCCGAGTCTCGCGGCCACGCCAAGGGCGCGCTCAAGTGCCCCTACCACGCGTGGTCGTACGCCTACGACGGACGGCTGATCGGCACGCCGCTCGTCGCGAAGGACGAGCTCGACCGCTCGACGCTCGGGCTGTGGCCGGTGCACCTCGACACGTGGCAGGGCTTCGCGTTCGTCTGCCTCGACGAGCCGCGCCGCAGCCTCCGCGAGTCGCTGGAGGCGCAGCCGGACAAGCCGTTGCAGTACGAGCGGTGGAACATGGACGAGCTGAGGACCGGCCGCCGGACGGTGAGCGAGGTCGCCGCGAACTGGAAGATCCTCGTCGAGAACTACAACGAGTGCCTGCACTGCCCGACCGTGCACCCGGAGCTGTCGCGCGTCGCGCCGGCGTTCGGAAAGGGCATGGTCTACGAGCCGGGTCGCCCGGACTGGGGCGTCTCGATCGTCGGCGGCGGCGTCGGCTACACGGCGACGGGCACGACGACCATCCCCGTCATGCCGGGCCTCGACGAGCACTCCGCCAGCTCGATGTACGGCGCGACCGTCCTGCCGAACATGTTCGTCGACCTGACCGGGACGGTCGTGATCGCGACGAGGCTGCAGCCGCGCGGGCCGGAGCACACGACGGTGGTCACCGACTACCTCTTCCGCCCGGAGGTCGTGGACGGTCCGGAGTTCGACCCCACCGACGTCGTCGAGTTCTCGGAGCTCGTCGCCCACCAGGACTACGCCGTCTGCGAGCGGGTGCAGCTCGGCGTCCGCTCGCGGGCGTTCGCGCACGGCGTCTTCGCGAAGAAGGACGAGCTCCCCTACCGGTTCACCAGGCGCTATCTCGCGGCACGCGACGGGACGTAGCGCGGTCGTCGTCGGCGCGGGCTTCGCGGGCCTCGCCGCCGCGGACGCGATCGCGCGCGCGGGGGCGCGCGTCGTGGTGTTCGAGGCGCGCGACCGCGTCGGCGGCCGAGTCCACTCGCGCACGCTCGCGGGAGGAGCCGTCGTCGAGCTCGGCGCCGAGTTCGTCCTGCCCGGGTACGAGACGCTTCGCCGGACTGCGCGACGGCTCGAGCTGCGCCTCTACGAGAAGGGCACGCTCTACGGCGACCGCGAGGTGCTCGGCGGGCCGCCTGTCGCGCGGGGAGAGCTGCTCGACGCGATCGCGCGCCTCGGCAGCGCGCGCGGGAGCTCGCTGCAGGACGCAGTCGACCGCCTCGACGCGCCTGCAGGAGCGCGTGCGGCGATCGCGGCGCGCGTCGCCGTGTCGACGGCGTACGAGCTCGAGGACCAGCCGGCGTCGGTGCTCGCCGACGGCGCGGCCGGGTTCGGCGACTTCCCCTCGCACGGCGTCGTCGGCGGGAACGACGCGATCGCGCGGCTCCTCGCACGACCGCTCGACGTCCGCCTCGGCGCCTCCGTCGACCGGATCGAGTGGAGCGACTCCGGGGTGTCGGTCGCCGGCGTCGAGGCCGACGTGTGCGTCGTCGCGGTTCCCGCGCCGGCGGCGCTCGCGATCGCGTTCGCCCCGCCGCTGCCGGAGTGGAAGCACGCTGCGCTCCTGGCCGTCCGCTACGGGCAGGCGGCGAAGCTGTTCCTGCCGCTCGAGCGACCGGTCGAGCCGAGCGCGACGCTGTCGGTGCCGGACCGGTTCTGGACGTGGACGCAGCACGGCGTCGCGGCCGCGTCCTCGTTCGCCGGCACCGCGGGGGCGCTCGTGCGGCTCGAGGTCGAGGCGGGGCCCGAGCGGTGGGCGGAGGCGGTGCGACGGCTGCGCCCCGACCTGCCGTACGCGGACGGTGAGCCGCTGCTCGCGAAGTGGCCCGAAGGCGCCTACTCGGCGCGCTCGATCTCGTCGCCGCTCGACGACGGCGCGCTCGCCGCGCGCATCGGCCCGCTGCTCTTCGCCGGCGAGCACACGGCCGGCCCGTGGCACGCGCTGATGGAGGGCGCCCTGCGAAGCGGGCTGCGTGCGGCGGCCGAGGCCGTCGCTCCGTGACGGCGGCGGGCAGCAGCGAGCGACAACGGCTCGCTCGAACGAGTGAAATCTCGGTCGCCTTACGTCGCGGTTACGAACGCACGACGAGTTGCTGACGTTGCGCTCCGACCGTGCGCACGTTCCTCCTCGAACCAAGCACCGACAAAGGAGCGTGATCCACATGAAGAAGACCCTCTCCCTGCTCGTGGTGGTGGTCGCGGTCGCCGCGGCCGCGCCGGTCGCAGCGCTCGCCGACGACTCGACGGCGACCGTCCAGGCCGACATCGCGAAGCTGAAGACGGACGTGCAGACGAAGCACGACACGGTTGTCGCCGACGCGCAGAAGCTCGAGAGCGACGCCGAGTCCCTCGTCGGCACGACCGACAAGAAGGCTGCTCGGCAGACGATCAAGATCGACGCGATGAAGCTGACCGGCGACTGGAAGTCGCTGCTCTCGGTGTGCCTCGCCGATCGCGTGCAGCTGCGGAGCGACATCAAGGCGGCCCGTGAGGCCGGCGTGTCGGGGCGCGACCTGCGGCTACTCGTGCGCGAGGCGAACCTCGAGATCCGCCTCACGAACATGGACATGCGGGCCGCCGTCCTGAAGGCGCGCATCGCAGTCCTCAAGCTGCGGCAGAGCTTCCACGACGCGGGCGAGCAGGCGCCGACGGTGCCGACGCCGCCGGCGACGACGCCCGAGCCCCAGCCCGTCACTCCCTAGCATCGACCCGCGGCCGGCCCGGATCGCATCGTCCGGGCCGGCCGCTCCCGCGCTACCCTCCGCCGCACCCGTGATGCGGCAGCTCGCGTCGGTGGCGATGCTGGTCAGCGCAGCCGCGGTCTGCGCCGGCGCCGGCGCGGCGGGCGGCCGTCCGAACGCGTCGGTGCGCGTCGGCGCGATCGTCTCGTTCCCGCTCCCCCCTGGAACGGAGCCGCAGGGCATCGCATCGGGCCCCGACGGCAACGTCTGGTTCACGGACAGCGCGACCGCGAGCACCGTGGGGCGCATCACGCGGACCGGCCACATCAGGCTCTTCCACGTCCCGACCACCGGCCCGCTCGGCGGGATCACCGCCGCGCCCGACGGCGACATGTGGTTCACCGAGGAGACGCATCCGTTCCTCGACCGGATCACGCCGTCGGGGAAGATCACGCGCTACGCGGTCCGGCACCCCGTCGCGGGCATCACCGTCGGCCCCGACCGGGCGCTGTGGCTGGCGGAAACGCTCTCGAACAGGATCGGGCGCTTCGACGTCGCCACGCACCGGGTGACGGAGTACCCGACGCCGACCCTGAGCTCGTGGCCGCACGGGATCCACGCCGGCCCCGACGGCAACATCTGGTTCGCCGAGGCGCGTGCGGCGAAGGTGGCGAAGATCACGCCGGCAGGCCGCATCACCGAGTATCCGGTGAGCGCGCACTCCGACCCGCGCGTGATCGTGCGCGGGCCCGACGGCGACATGTGGTTCACCGAGTACGGCGGAGACAAGATCGGGCGCATCACGGCGCGCGGGCGGCTCGCAGAGTTCGCGCTCCCGACGCCGGGCGCGCAGCCGGACGGCATCACCCGCGCCGGCGACGGCGGCCTCTGGTTCACCGAGCACGGCGCCGACCGGATCGGGCGCATCTCGCCCACGGGTGCGATTCGCGAATACCCGATCGCCACGCCGAACGCCGGCCCGGACAAGATCGTCCAGGGCGCCGACGGCAACCTCTGGTTCACCGAGCAGTCGGGCGACGCGATCGGCCGCCTCCAGCTCCGGTGACGCAGCGGAGCCGCGCGGGAGCCGTGTGAGATCATCGCCGGCCGTGGGCTACGACGCGGCCAGCGCCACCGAGTCGCCGCTCGGGGCGCCGCTCGTCCCGCGCCTCCCGCTCCGCATGCGGCGCACCGAGATCATGACAGTCGTCTACCGGACCGACGCCGAGGCGGCAGGGCGGTTGCTGCCGGCGCAGCTCGAGCAGCTCGGCGACCTCGTCGTCGTGCACCTCTACCGGATGCACGACGCCGACTGGTTCGGGGCGTACGGCGAGTCGGCGGTCCAGCTCCCCGTCCGCCACGCCGCGAGCGGGACCACCGGCGCGTTCTCGCCGTTCCTGTTCGTCGAGTCCGACGGAGCCGTCGCGGCCGGCCGCGAGATCTACGGCCAGCCGAAGAAGCAGGCGACCGTCTCGCTCGCTCCCCACGGCGACCTGCTCGTCGGCCGCGTGACGAGGAACGGGATCGACGTGCTGACGGCGACCATGGCGTACAAGCAGCGGCCGGGCGAGCCCGTCGACCTCGAGCGGCACGCCGCCTTCCGGACGAACCTGAACCTCAAGATCCTCCCCGGGACCGACGGCGGCGTCGCGGTGCGCGAGCTCACGGCCCGGACGCTCGCCGACGTGGACGTCCACTGGGTGTGGCGCGGCGGCGGGACCGTGGAGCTGCGTCCGAACGCTCAGGCGCCGGTCCACCTGCTGCCGGTGCGCGAGGTGGTCGAGGCGTTCCACTGGTCGGCCGACTTCACGCTCGTCCACGGCGAGGTGCTCGAGCGGCTGTGAGCCGGTTCGACCGCGCGCTGGCGGTCGCGGGCGGCCTTCCGCTCGTGAGCGCGGACCCCGCCACCGTGACCTGGCTCACCGGCCTCGTCCCGGACATCGAGTGGGGCCCGAGCCCGTTCTCCGCGCCGCCCGTCGTCCTGCTGCGGCCGGACGGGACGATCGCCGCTGTCGTCTCCGAGGACGAGGCGCCCGGTCTCGGCGACGGCGTGGAGGCCGTCACCTTCCCGGGCTTCGCCCTCGAGACCGTCGACAGGCGTGCCGCAGCATGCCGCGCCGTGCGCGAGGTGCTTCCGTCCGGCTCGCTCGCGGTCGAGCTCGCGTCGCTGCCGGGCGACGTCGTGCGGACGCTCGGGGAGCGCGAGCTGCACGACGTCCGCGCGGAGCTGCAGGCGGCGCGCGCAGTCAAGGACGGCGACGAGCTGGAGGCGCTGCGCTCGGCGATTCGCGCGGCCGACGCGGGCCAGGCGGCTGCGCGCACGCACGCCCGGCCGGGCCTGAGCGACCTCGATCTGTGGAGCCGTGTCCGGGCGGCCGTCGAGGAGCAGGCGGGCTGCCGCACGCCGATGCTCGCGGACCTCGTCGCCGGGCCGCGCACGGCGGAGGTGGGCGGGCCGCCGTCGCAGCGGCGGCTCGAGGAGGGCGACCTCCTGCTCGTCGACCTCGTCCCGCGCGTCTCCGGCTACTGGGGAGACTCGTGCGCGACGCTCGCCCTCGGCCGGGCGCCGGCCGAGGCGGCGCGCGCGCACGGCGCGGCGACGGCGGCGCTGGAGGCGGCCCGCGCCGCGGTCCGGCCGGGCGCGACGGCAGGCGAGATCGACGCCGCGGCACGCGAGCTGCTGGCGGGCGAAGGGCTCTCGTACCCGCACCACACCGGCCACGGGCTCGGGCTGACGAACCACGAGGAGCCGCGGATCGTGCCGGGTGCCGAGACCCGCCTCGAACCGGGCATGGTCGTCGCGCTGGAGCCGGGGGCGTACGGCGACGGGTGGGGCGTGCGCGTCGAGCAGGTCGTGGTCGTCACGGACACGGGTCACGAGCTCCTCTCCGGCCACGAGCTCGGGCTCGGTGTCAGACACCTAAAGGTGTCAGACACCAGTCACACCCAGCCGTAGGCCGACCAGCCGCCGTCGACGACCAGCGTGTGCCCGGTGACGAAGGCGGCGTCCTCGTCGCTCGCGAGGAAGAGCACGGCCTTCGCGACCTCCTCCGGCCGGCCGAGCCGGCGGAGCGGCGTGCGCCCTACGTAGGCGGCTTCGTCGGCGTCGCCGTCCGCGATCGCCCTCGCGACGAGCTCCGTGCGGATCACGCCGGGAGCGACGGCGTTCACGCGCACGCCGTGCTCGGCCCATTCGATCGCGAGCACCTCCGTCATCTGCACGACGGCCGCCTTCGCCGCGTTGTAGGCGAGCCTCATCGGGAACGCGACACGCGCGTTGATGGAGGCGATGTTGACGACGGCGCCCCCGCCTTCGACGAGCTGCCGCCCGAACGCCTGGCAGCAGAAGAAGACACCCGTCGTCATCACGTCCAGCGAGCGGCGCCAGCCCGCCTCGTCGAGCTCGAGCGACGGCGCGATCACGGCGACCCCGGCGTTGTTGACGAGCACGTCGCATCGTCCGACCTCGCCTGCGACCCAGCCGGCGGCACGCTCGACCTCCTCGCGCGACGACACGTCGCAGGCGACGGCCTGCGCGTCCACTTGGCGGCCACGAAGCTCCGCGGCGAACGCGTGGGCCGCGTCGCCGTCGACGTCCAGGACGACGGGGCGCGCGCCGTTCCGCGCGAGCTCCTCGACGATGGCGCGTCCGATGCCGCGTGCGGCGCCGGTGACCACGCACACCTTGCCGCCGAGCTTCACGACGGCGGCTGGAACAGCTCGAGGATCACCCCGTCGGGGTCGCGCAGGTAGACGCCGCGGCCGCCGGTGTTCGCGCCCGTGTCCACCAGTGCCGCTGCCGCGCGTGCCTCGGCACCGCCCGCGACCAGCCGCCTCGTGGCCTCGTCGACGTCGTCGACGAGAAGGCAAACGTGCGTCAGGCCGGTGTCGCGCGGCTCGACGCGGTGCGGTGCCGGCTCGGGCGACAGGTACTGGAAGAGCTCGAGTCGGTGCTGCGATCCGGGGAGAGCAAGCTGCGCCATCCGCACGTGCGCATCGGGGTAGCCGACGATGTCGGCGAGGTAGCCGCCCCGCTTCTCCTGGGTGAAGACGATCTCGAAGCCGACGACGCCGCAGTAGAAGGCGAGCGAGGCGTCGAGGTCGGTGACGGTGAGCCCCGTGTGGTGCAGCCGGTCCATCAGAAGGTGATCGTTACGCCGCCGTCCACCGTCACCACCTGCCCCGTCAGGTACGTGTTCTCCGCCGAGCACAGCCAGGCGGCGTGGGCGGCGATCTCCTCCGGCCGGGCCGGGCGCCGCAGCGGCAGCTTCCGGTGCTCGACGTACACCGTCCTGAACGCGTCCGACTCGAGCTCGTTGACCCCGTCGACGACCGCCATCCGCGTGTCGACGAAGCCCGGTGCGAGCGCGTTCACGAGCACACCGTGTGGGCCCAGCTCGACCGCGAGCGTGCGCGTCCCGCCCTCGAGGGCCGCCTTGGAGACGTCGTAGGCGAGCGACTGCTCCTCCGCGTGTCGGCCGTGGATCGAGGTCACCGAGAGGATCCGACCGTAGCCGCGCTCGACCATCCCGCGCGCGCAGCGCGATGCGAGGAGCAGCGGTGCGTCGAGGTTGACCGCGAGGACGCGCCGGTACGACTCCAGGTCGAGGTCGACTGCCCAGGCGGGCTCGTAGACGCCCGCCACGGAGCAGAGGACGTCGATCGGGCCCGCCGCCTCCTCGACGCGCCGGACGAGGTCGGGGATCCCGTCGAGGTCGCGCAGGTCGAAGCGGTGGTCGGCGCCCGCCTCGACGTCGACGCCCGACACGCGTGCTCCCTCGGCGCCGAACCGCTCGGAGATCGCCCGGCCGATGCCGTTCGCGGCGCCCGTCACGAGCGCGTGTCTCCCCGCGAGCAGCCCCACCGCCGCGCGACGCTACTGCGCTCCCGCGCGCAGCGTCAAGCGCGACCTGGTCGTCGCTTGACCGTTCCGGAGCGCGGTTCTAGATTCGAGCGCACCCCCCGGCCAACCCGAACGGAGGTCTCTCTTGGACGAGCTTTCGACACCGCTCTCACGTCGTCGGATGCTGCAGCTTGCGGCCGGCGGGCTCGGAGCCGCCGCCGCGGCGCCGCTCCTCACGGCACGTCAAGCGCAGGCCGCGGTGCGAGGGCTCGCTCGGTCCGATGCGGCGACGCTGACGATGTGGTGGTGGGGCCAGCAGGAGGCGGTCGGCATCCAGAAGTGGCTGAACGACACGCTCGCCAAGTTCAAGGCGAAGACGGGCGTGACGATCAAGCCGACGCTGATGGACACGAACAACGTCATCCCGCAGTTCACCAACGCTGCGGCGGCCGGCCATCCACCGGACATCCAGTTCCTGTTCAACGGCATCTACCACATGGAGAACGTGTGGCTCGGGTACATCGCCCCGCTCGACGGGCTCGTCTCGCAGGCGACCCTCCAGCACTCCGGGGCGACGAGCCTCTCCACGTTCAAGGGCAAGCACTACCGCGTCGGCTTCTACGCGATCGGGTTCGGCCTCATGTACAACAAGTCGCACTTCAGGAAGGCCGGCCTCGACCCGAACCACCCGCCGCAGACGTGGGCCGACTTCCTGAAGGCGTGCGCGAAGCTGAAGGCGAACGGGCACATCCCGATCGGCGGCGGGGTCAAGGACGGCTTCCTCGGCGAGTGGTACCTCGTCAACAGCCTCACGCAGAACCTCGACTCGCCTGCGGACGCGCTGAACCTGTTCATCGGCAACCTCGACTGGCGCAACCCGCGCTACCACGAGCACTGGGTGCGGCTCGAGGAGCTGAAGAAGAAGGGCTACTTCAACGACGACATCACGTCGCTGCAGCTCTACCAGGGGATCCAACTCTTCGACACGGGCAAGGCGTCGATGTGCTTCAACACGACGCCTGCGATCCCGAACTCGCAGAAGCAGCTCGGCGCCGCGAACGTCGGCTTCATGATGCTGCCCCGCTTCGGGCACGGGAAGATGGCGCCGTACCCGATCCTCGACTCGCAGGGCTTCGGGATCCCGACGAAGGGCCACGACCATCCCGATGCAGCCAAGTTCCTCGACTACATGCACTCGAAGGAGCGGCTGCAGGCGATGTGGACGCTCTCGAAGCAGATCCCGGCGGACTCCCGCTTCGACGGAAGCGTCATCGACGTCCCGCTGATCCGCGCCGTGCAGAAGAAGTGGATGAAGGGCAAGCACAACGTCTACATCGCCGACCTGATGCCGACGAAGTTCTGGACGGATGCGATGTTCGTCGCGTCGCAGAAGATCCTCGCCGGCAGCATGACCGGGAACCAGGCAGGCGACCTCGCGCACCAGGTCACGCAGACCTGGAAGCAGCAGAACCCGGACATGGTGAAGAACTACGCGACGTGGGGTCACGATCTGGCGTGAGCCTCCGCTTCCCCGGCGCGGGCGCGCGCCCGCGCCGGGGCTGATGTCGTGATTCGCACCAAGGCCTGGGTCCCGTACGCGTACGTCCTGCCCGCGCTCGCGCTGCTCGGGCTGATCTTCGCGTACCCGGTCGTGCGCGTCGTCGACTTCTCGACGCGGCTGATCCGCGGCGCGAGCGGGCCCTACGTCGGGTCGCTCAACTACCGCCTGGTGTGGGAGGACCCGGAGTTCCACGACGCGCTGAAGCACAGCGCGCTGCTTCTCCTGGCGGTGCCGGTGCTGCTCTGCCTCTCGATCGTGTTCGCGGTGCTGCTGTACGAGCGCGCGCGCGGCTGGAAGATCTACCGCACCGTCTACTTCATGCCGTACATCATCGCGGTCCCGATCGTCGGGATCGTCGCGAGCTACATCTTCGAGTACAACGGCGCGCTCAACAGCATCCTGCGCGGCGTCCACCTGAACTTCTTCGCCGTCGACTGGCTGGGGAGCGAGCGCTGGTCGCTGTTCACGGTCGGGATCGTGATCGTCTGGCGCGAGGTCGGGTTCGGCATCGTCCTCTTCCTGGCGCGGCTCCTGACCATGGGGGACGAGCCGCTCGAAGCCGCGCGGATCGACGGCGCCCGCTGGTGGCAGAGGCTCCGCTACGTGATCCTGCCGGAGCTGCGCGGGACGATCGAGTTCTACGTCGTCGTCGCGTCGATCACGATGGTCGCCTGGGTGTTCGCGTACGTCTACACGATGACCTCGGGCGGGCCCGGCACGTCGTCGACGGTGCTCGAGCTCTACATCTTCAACCAGGGCTTCCGGAACTCGCTGCCCGGCATGGCGAGCGCGGTCGCGGTGGTGCTGCTCGCGGTCACGATCATCTCGATCACGATCCTCTTCTTCGTGCGGGCGCGCGCAAGAGCCGAGGAGCTCGCGTGACGCGCGGCCGCCTCCGCCCTGCTGCGCTCGGCCGGCAGGCCGTCCTGTTCGTCGCCGCGCTGGGATCGCTCTACCCGGCGTTCTTCATGGTCACGACGGCGTTCAAGACGCAGCACCAGTACCTGCAGAACCCGTACTCGCTGCCGTGGCCGTTGTCGCTCGGGAACTTCTCGTCCGCGATCCACGGCTCGACGTTCCTGCTCTGGTTCAAGAACAGCGTCATCCTCACTGCCGGCTCGGTCGTCCTCTGCACCGCCGTCGCCGCGCTGGCCGCGTTCGCGATCGCCCGGATGCAGTTCGTCGGCCGCGACGTGTTCCTCGCGCTGAGCACCGCGCTGATGGTCGTGCCGCCGGTCGTGATGATCATTCCGCTCTTCATCCTGTTCACGAACCTGAACCTCGTCAGCACGTACCAGGGCGTCATCCTGATCTACGCCGGGCTGACGCTGCCGTTCTCGATCTACATGCTCGTGAACTTCTTCCGCTCGATACCGCACGAGCTGATCGAGTCGGCGATGACGGACGGCGCGCGCCATCTCTCCGTGCTGCTGCGCATCATTCTCCCGCTCTCCGCTCCCGCGCTCGTGACACTGGTCGTCGTCAACGGTCTGTGGGTCTGGAACGAGCTTCTGATCGCGCTGATCTTCCTGCCGAGCGACAACCTGAAGACGCTGATGGTGGGGGTGACCGTGTTCCAGAACAAGTACAACCTCAACGTGCCGGTGACGATGGCCGGGATGCTGCTCGCCTCGCTGCCGATGCTGCTCGTCTACCTCTTCGGCCAGAGGTTCTTCATCCGCGGGCTGACCGCCGGGGCGGTGAAGGGATGAAGCGCCTCGACGGACGCGTCGCGATCGTCACGGGCGCCGGGCGCGGGATCGGGCAGGCGATCTCGCATCGCTTCGCTGAGGAGGGCGCGCAGGTCGTCTGCGTCGGGCGCACGCTCGCGCCCCTCGAAGAGACGGTCGCGCTCTGCGGGAACGGCGCGTGGGCGATACAGGCAGACGTCTCGCGCTCCGAGGACGTCCGCCGCGCGGTCGCCGCCGTGCTCGAGCGCAACGGCCGGATCGACGTCCTCGTCAACAACGCCGGCATCGACGACGAGACGCCGTTCCTCGAGATGGAGGCGGAGCGCTGGAACGAGGTGATCGCGACCAACCTCACCGGCGTCTTCCTGATGTCGCAGGCGGCGGCGCGCGCGATGCGCGACGCGGGCGGCGGCGTGATCCTGCACAACATCTCGATCGACGCGAGCGGCGGCGACGGCACGTTCGCGAGCTACAACGCGTCGAAGGCGGCGCTGCTCGGCCTGAATCGCACGATGGCGCTCGAGCTCGCGCAGCACGGGATCCGCGTCAACGGCGTCTCGCCGGGGTTCACCCACACGGAGATGACGGAGCGCGCCGTCGGGCCGAAGCTGATGGCGTACCTGAACGGGTCGTTCGACCGCGTTCCGATGCGGCGGCTCGTGAAGCCGGTCGAGGTCGCGAATGCGTTCGTGTTCCTGGCGTCCGACGAGGCGTCGGGAGTCACGGGACACAACCTCACCGTCGACTGCGGCGTGACGGCGAACTGGTACATCCTGGAGACGCTCGCGAGTGACGGCGACTAGGCTCGCCGGCGACGTGCTCGAGGCCGAGGTGCGGCCCGAGCGCGGCGCCGAGATCTGCTCGCTCGTCCACCGGCCGACCGGCACCGAGCTCCTCTTCCAGGCGCCGTGGGGTGTTCGCGACGGCGACGGTTTCCTCGGGCGCTACGGCGGCGGCTGGCAGGAGCTGTTCCCGAGCGCCGGCGACCAGACAACCTACCGCGGCCGGAAGATCCCCTTCCACGGCGAGGTCGCGCTCCTGCCGTGGGACTGCGTCGCGGCGGACGGCGAGCTGCGCTGCCGCGTCGAGTGCCTGGCGACGCCGTTCCGGCTCGAGCGGACCATGCGCATCGTCGGCGCCCGCCTCGTGCTCGACGAGGAGGTTACGAACCTCGCGGACGACGACGCGCACTTCGTCTGGGGGCACCACGTCGTCGTCGGGCCGCCGTTCCTCGAAGCGGGCTGCCGGCTCGAGCTGCCGGCGCGCGCGATCGTCACCGTGCCGGAGATGTGGGAGGAGACCGCGCGGCTCGAGCCGGGACAGCGAGAGCCGTGGCCGCACGGGAGGCTGCGGAGCGGCGGCACGGCCGACCTGCGCGAGGTCCCGGGGGCCGAGGTCGGCAGCCACGACGACGTCTACCTCACCGATCTCGAGGCCGGATGGGCGGAGGTGCGCAACCCGCGGCTGGGGCTCGGCTTCCGGCTCGAGTTCGACGAGGCGCTCTTCCGCTGGATCGTCTCGTGGCAGCCGTACGGTGGCGCGCACGCGCCGCCGCTCGCCGGCGCGTATGCCCTCGGCCTCGAGCCGTGGACGTCGCGCTTCCCGCTCGGCGAGGCCGTCGCGGCCGGAGACGCGTACGTCCTCGGTCCCGGCGAGCGCCTGCGGACGACGCTCGTGGCGCGCGTGACGACGGAGGCCGAATGGCGTCCGTGACCTTCTCCGGCGTCTCGAAGACGTACCCGAACGGGACGTCGGCGCTCGTCGGTCTCGATCTCGAGATCGCCGACGGCGAGTTCCTCGTGCTCGTCGGCCCGTCCGGGTGCGGCAAGACGACTGCGCTGCGCATGGTCGCTGGGCTCGAGACGATCTCCGCCGGCGAGATCCGCATCGGCGACCGCGTCGTCAACGAGCTCGAGCCGCAGGAACGGGACGTCGCGATGGTGTTCCAGAACTACGCGCTCTACCCGCACATGAGCGTGCGCGACAACATCGGGTTCGGGCTGAAGATGCGGAAGGTCGACCGCCGCGAACGCGACGGCCGCGTCGCCGAGATCAGCCGCGTGCTCGGGCTCGACGCGCTGCTCGACCGCAAGCCGCGACAGCTCTCGGGCGGTCAGCGCCAGCGGGTCGCGATGGGGCGCGCGATCGTGCGCAACCCGTCGGCGTTCTTGATGGACGAGCCGCTCTCGAACCTCGACGCGCGGCTCCGGGTGCAGATGCGTGCCGAGATCGCCCGCATCCAGCACGAGGTCGGCGCCACGACCATCTACGTCACGCACGACCAGGTGGAGGCGATGACGATGGGCGACCGCGTCGCCGTGCTGCGCAAGGGCGAGCTGCAGCAGGTCGACGTGCCGCAAGCGCTCTACGACCGCCCTGCGAACCTGTTCGTCGCGAGCTTCATCGGCAGCCCGGAGATGAACCTGCTCGAGGGGACGATCGAGCGCGACGGAGACGGGCTCGTCGTCGCGCTCGGAGCGGACCGCCTCCCGCTGCCGCCCGCTGCGGCCGCGGCGCCTGCCGGCCTCGCGTCGTTCGCGGGACGGCGGGTCGCCGTCGGCATCCGCCCGGAGTTCGCGTTCGCGGAGAGGCCCGGCCTCCCGCGCCTGCGTGGCCGCCTGCTGCTCGCCGAGCCGCTCGGCGCGGAGACGCTCGTCCACGCCGAGCTCGACGTCAAGCCGGTCGTGTCGGACCAGGTGCTGGAGGTCGCGCAGGACGCCGACGCCGCAGCGGCGGAGGACCTCGAAGCTGCCGCGGCGACGCGGCGCACGCCGTTCCTGGCGCGCTTCATGGGCACCGTCGACACCGAGCCGGGCGCGCCGATCGAGATCTCCGTCGACCCGAGCCGCCTCTACTTCTTCGACCTCGACTCCGGCGCGTCGGTGGGCTGACCGTGCGGATCGTCCGCGTCGAGCCCATCGTCCTGCGACTGTCGCAGGTCGACACGACGCGCGCCGACGGGACGCAGGACGCGTTCCTCCTGCGCATCCACACCGACGAGGGGCTCGTCGGGATCGGCGAGGCCGACACGTCGCCGTACCTCGCGCGCACCGCGATCGAGATGCCGTCGTCGCACGCGATCGCCCGGGGCGTCGGGGAGGTGCTCGTGGGGCTCGACCCGCTGCAGGTCGATCGTGTCTGGCAGACGGTCTACCACGCCACCTCGTACTACGGCCGGAGCGCGCTCGCGCTGCACGTGCTCAGCGCGATCGACATCGCGCTCTGGGACCTCCTCGGGAAGGCGACGGGACTACCCGTGTCGGAGCTCCTCGGCGGGCGGCGCGTCGACGCGGTTCCGGTGTACGCGAGCGAGGTGATGCCCGAGACGCCGGAGGAGGTCCAGGCGATCGCCGGCCGCGCGGTCGAGGCGGGCTACGGAGCGTTCAAGCTCGGCTGGGGGCCGCTCGGGCGCGACGCCGGCCTCGACCGCGAGCTGATCGCCGCGGCGCGCGATGCGATCGGCCCCGAGCGCGACCTGATGATCGACGGCGGCCAGGCCTACTCGGTCACCTCCGCCCTCCGCCTGCTCGAGTCCGTCGCGGACCAGCGCCTCTATTGGTTCGAGGAGCCGCTCGCTCCCGAGGACGTCGCGGGCTACCGCAGGCTGACGGCCCGCACGACGATCTCGGTCGCAGCGGGCGAGGCGGAGGCCGGTGTCGCGGCGTTCGCGGCCCTCGTGCGCGAGGGCGCGATCGACGTGCTCCAGCCCGACCTCGCGCGGTGCGGCGGGTTCACCGTCGCCCGGCAGCTGCGGGAGCTCGTCCGCGGCACGGGAACGCGCATCGTGCCGCACTGCTTCTCGAGCGGCGTCCTCGTGACGGCCTCGCTGCACTTCGCCGCGGCGCTCGACCATCCGACGTACTCCGAGTACTCGGTCGCGTCGTCGCCTTTCGTGAGCCGGATCCTCACCCGCCCGTTCGAGCTGAGGGACGGGCGACTCGAGGTGCCGGCGGGCCCGGGGCTCGGCGTCGAGCTCGACGACGAGCTCGTCGAGTCGCTCCGGGCCCGGTGAGCGTCAGGCGGTCTCGACCCGCTCGCCGACGAGCGCGAGCGCAGCGGCCTCGATCTCCTGCTCCGAGAGGAGCACGAGGTTGGCCGCGTCGCCGAGCGGGATGAACGAGTCCTTGCTCGCGACGCGCGCGACACGTCCGCCGAATCCGGCGTCGACGAGCGCCGCGACGATTCCCTCCGAGACGCCGCCCGTCCGCCGCGTCTCGTCGACGACGAGCACGCGGTTCGTCGCCGCGGCGGCCGCGACCAGGTCGTCGAGCGGAAGCGGCGCCAGCCAGCGGAGATCGACGACGCGGGCGTCCAATCCCTGCGCCGCCAGCGACCGCGCGACGCGCAGCGACATGCGCAGGCCGTTCCCCCAGGTCGCGATGGTGAGGTCGCCTCCGTCGCCGTACGTTCGCGCGGTGCCGAGCGGCGCGTCGGCCTCCTCCTGTGCGAGCCAGAGCTCGTCGCCCTCCTCGTAGAGGTCGCGCGTGTGGTAGAGCGCGATCGGCTCGAGGAACGCGCAGACGCTTCCGTCGGTGCGCGCCGCTTCGAGGCAGGTGCGCAGCATCCCGGCCGCGTCGTCGGGTCGCGCCGCCGACGCGATCACGAGACCGGGGATGTCGCGCAGCACGCCGATCGCGTTGTCGTTGTGGAAGTGGCCGCCGAATCCCTTCTGGTAGCCGTAGCCGGGCAGGCGCACCACCATCCCGTTGCGGTAGCGGCCCTGCGAGAAGAACTGGAGCGTCGCCGCCTCGCCGCGGAGCTGGTCCTCGGCGTTGTGCAGGTATGCGAGGTACTGGATCTCCGCGATCGGGAGGAAGCCGCTGACCGCCGTCCCGAGCGCGAGCCCGAAGATCGAGGTCTCGTCGAGCAGCGTGTCGAAGACGCGCGCGGCGCCGAACCTCCGCTGCAGCCCGCGCGTGACCCCGTAGACGCCTCCCTTCACCGCCACGTCCTCGCCGAAGAGCAGCACCGTGCGGTCGCGCTCGAGCGCGTCGGCGAGCGCTGCGTTGACCGCCTGGGCGAGCGTCAGCGGCATGGGGAAGCCCGTCGCGCCCGAGCTTGCGAGACGCGACCGCGGCGCCAGCGGGCGCATCACCTCCTCCGCCGAGGCGAGCTGCGGCAGCGACGCCGCCTCGCGCGCGGCCGCGCGCACCCGTTCGCGCTCGAGCAGGTAGTCGTCGGCGAGCTCGGCGCCGCTGTATGCCCCGACCCGCGCCAGCCATCGGCCGGTCGCGAGCAGGGGGTCGCGGTCCCAGTCGGCGCGGATCTCCTGCGGCGCCCGGTAGGCGGCCTCGACGTCCGCTCCGGCGTGGCTGAGGTAGCGCACGGTCCGCAGATGCAGGACCGCCGGCCGCCGCTCGCGGCGGATCCATTCGGCGAGCTCCCGCGCGGTCTCGAGGACGGTCTCGGGGTCGTCGCCGTCGGCGGACGCGTAGCGAAGCCGCGCGCGCGAGCGCAGCGCGGTCTCGACCCAGCCGGGCGGCGTGCGCACGCTGATCCCCAGCCCGTTGTCCTCGCACACGAACAGGAGCGGCAGCGGGAGCCCCTGGTAGACGAGGTGCTCCGCGCTGTTCAAGCCCGCCTGCGCCGTCGCGTGGTTGACGGACGCATCCCCGAAGCTGGAGACGACGACGGCGTCGCGCGGCCACGGTGAGTCGATGCCGAGCCGCTTCGCGCGCTCGATCGCAAAGGCCGTCCCGACGGCGCGGGGCAGGTGCGACGCGATCGTCGACGTCTGCGGGATCACCGCGAGCTCGTGGTGCCCGAAGACCTTGTGCCGCCCGCCCGCGATCGGCTCGTCGCGCGCGGCCGTCACGCCGCGGAGGATGTCGGGGACGCCGTCGCGACCCGCTTGCGCCGCGCGCGCGAGGTAGAACGCTCCCGAGCGGTAGTGGAGGAGCGCCGGGTCGGTCGGCTCGAGCGCAAGGGCGACGGCTGCGTTGCTCTCGTGGCCCGCTGAGCCGATCGAGTAGAAGCTGCGGCCCGTCGACTGCAGCCAGCGAGAAGCGAAGTCGCACAGGCGGCTCCGAACCTGCGCGCGCCAGATGCTCTCGGCGTCGTGTGCGTCACAGCGTTCGGGCGCGCGCGGCAGCGCGCGCAGCTCGTCGAGCAGGTGCTGCTCGAGCGGGTCGAGCTCGTTCCGGCTCACGGCGCCATCCTATGATCGTGCGCGTCTTCACCGTGGGCCACGGCACCCGCTCGAGCGATGAGCTCGTCGAGGTCCTCGCGGAAGCCGGCGTCGGCACGCTCGTCGACGTCCGCCGCTTCCCGGGCTCGCGCCGTCACCCGCAGTTCAACGGCCCGACTCTCGCCGCCGCGGTCGGTGCCGCCGGCATCGCGTATCTCCACGAGATGGAGCTCGGCGGTCGGCGCAGCGGTGAGCCTGGGGAGGCGCGTTTCGGGTGCATCCGGGTTCCAGCGTTCCGCAGCTACGCCGCGCGGATGGGGACGTGTGACTGGCAGGACGCGCTCGCCCGCTCGCTCGAGCAGCCGGCGCCGTGCTTCCTCTGCGCCGAGACGCTCTGGTGGCGCTGCCACAGGCGGCTGATCGCAGAGCTCCTGCACGCGCGCGGCCACGAGGTCCTCCACCTGCTGCGCCCAGGGCACAGCGAGCCGCACCGGCCGTGGGAGCCGGTGGCCGAGGTGCGCGAAGGGGTGCTCTATCTCTGCGGCGCGCGGGTCGCGTAGGTCGGCGGCGATACTTCCGGCATCGAACAGCCCGTCCGCCTGACCGTGCAGGAGCTCGCTGCGGAGCTCGGATGCTCCGAGGACGACGTGCGCGCGCTGATCCGTGCCGGCGAGCTGCGGACCGTCGCGTGCGGAATCCGCCCCAGCCTCGTCCCGCGCCACGAGCTCGAGGCGTACCGGCGCCGGCTCCGGCATCGCGGCTGACCCTCGCGCCGTCGGATGACCGACCGAGTGCCCCCGGCAAGAATCGAACTTGCGCACGCGGTTTAGGAAACCGCTGCTCTATCCACTGAGCTACGGGGGCTTTTCGCTCAACCATGCCGGTCTGCGGCCTTGAGCGTCGAAGGCACTGTATCGGCGTGCCGGCAAGGCCGGATGTGGCTGGGCCGTCCCGTGGCGGGAGGTTCAGCGTTTGCTTCTGCTCGCCATGCTTCGGAGCAGCCCGACGGCTCTTCGCCTGGGACGTGGATCTGCAGCCGCTGTCCAGATCCGGTCGTACACCTCCCGTGCGCGCGCGCTTCGAGCGAGCTCGAATGCGCCGACTGCGCCGGTGAGTAGCAGCTCGCGACCACGCTTTGTCTTCAGCGCCAGCAGGAGCGCCTTCGCGAGCCACGGCATCGCGGACACCTACCCGCGCCGCATCACCCGTAACCGGCGGCGCAGGTACCCGGGCCGCGCGTACGCAACGCTCGCCGGATTCACCGCCGTTCCGGCGGGTGGTCTTCCTGCCGCCACTCGATCAGGTGGGCGATGATGATCGCGTAGACCGAGAGGAAGACGACCCAGGCGACACTGTTGCGCAGGTAGATGCTGATCGGGATCCCCGGGCACACCCAAACCCAGAACAGCACCTTGTTCATCACGCGCAGCCGCTCTTTCGTGATCGACGGCAGCGTCGACTCGAAGCGCCTCCACTGACTGAGCAGCGCCATCGCGCGCTCTCTTCCACCGCGTGCGCCTTGACTCCTTCTAGACGCAGTGCTGCCTCACGAGACGCCCCCGAGGTTTTCGCGGTGGCGGCGCGGTGATAGGCCGAGTCATGAGCCGCATCGACTCCGGACGCGCAACCGGCCATTCGGATGACGACGAGCGCGTCACCGCCGAGCGTGTCGCGCGCAACGAGGCGATCTTCCGAGCGGCGAACGACCATTTGAAGGAGGCGGCCGCCGAGCACGGATTGGCGCGAGGCGAGCTGGGGCCGTTCATCTGCGAATGCGCCGATCCCGGCTGCACCGACGTCCTGTTGCTGGACGGGAACGCCTACGAGAGGGTGAGGAGCAACCCGCGCTGGTTTCTGAACGCTCCGGGCCACCAAGCTGCGTCGCAGGGAACGGCCAAGGTCGTGGAGCGGCACGACGCCTTCCTGATCGTCGAGAAGGAGGGGCTCGCCGGCGAGATTGCCGAGGAGCTCGAAGGGTCTGCTTCGCCCGAGACCGCCCCTCACGGTGAAGGAGGCAGAGGATGAGCGACAGGGCGCGCCGCGTGGGTGAGAACGAGGCGGTGTTCCGAGAGGTGAACGAGCGCATCGAAGGTCTCGATCGCACGTTCGCGAGGTTGAAGACGACGCTGAAAGTGGTCTGCGAGTGCGGCGACCTCGGCTGCCTCGACCGGTTCGAGCTCGACATCGACGATTACGCGGCCGTCCGCGCAGACCCGGCCTTGTTCATTCTCATGCCGGGCCACGAGGCTCCGGACGTCGAGGACGTGCTCGAGAGACGTGACGGTTACGTCGTGATCCGGAAACGGCCCGGGGAGCCGCAACGGATCGCGGAGCAGACGGATCCGCGCCGCTGACGCGCGCGACGGCTCATCGAAGCGGTTAACGCGTCAGCTCGTCGATCCCGCCGGCGAGCCATCGGCGCGCACGCACCACGTTCGGGGTGTCGGGCGCGAGGGCGGCGGTTTCCGCCTGCAGCTCCGTCATCAAGAGGAGCGCGCGCCGCGGGTCGCGCTCGGTCAGCGCCTCCTCGATGCGCTCCGCCAGCCGCTCCGGCTTCACCGGCAGCGTGGCCGCCCGCGCCGCGAGCCGCTTCGTAGTCGGCGGCCACACGCGGTTGAGCGCGTACACGATGCGAAGCACGCGCAGCGCGTCGTCGACCATCCTCTCGAGCCGCGACAGCACCTCGCCGGGACGCGCGATCGTGAGAAGGCCGGCCGGCGTGAAGCCGCCCCAGGTGAGCGCCGCCTCGTCGATCACCGCCGTCGCGACGTCGTCGGGGAAGACGGCCAGCCGCGCCTGCCACCGCGCGAGCAGCCCTGCCGTTCGCAGCGCGACCCCGTTCGCGATCGCGTCGGCGCTGGAGGACACCTCGCCGCGGAGGATCGCGCCGACCGCCGCCTCGGCGTTCTCGCGCGACCACCAGATCAGCTCGAGCGGCACGCCGTCGAGGTAGCCCGACACGCGTCGCGTCGGCCCGCCCTGGGGTCCCCACGTGTCGAGCCCCTCGAGCCCCGCCGCGCGCGCGAGCTCGTAGCAGGCGTCCAGGCCCAGCACCTCCGGCGTGACGATCAGCATCTCGACGTCCGAGACCTCGTCGGCGACGCCGCGCGAGACGCTGCCGGTGAGCACCACCTCTTCGGCGACGTCGGGCGGCAGAGCGTCGGCGACCCGCTGCGCGACGTTGCGCAGCTCGACCGTCCACTCGGTCGTCATCGCGCCATTCTCACGCACGCGAGGGGAGCGGACGCCTAGTCGCTCCGCTCCCCTCGTCTCGCCGCAGAAGGGCTACTTGATGATGTTGTCGCAGTAGGTGTCGCCCGGGAAGACACCGTCCTGCGGGCAGTGCGGCTGCTGCGCGAACTGGTTCGCCTCGCCGAAGTTGTCCACGGTGTTCGGGTAGTTCACGCCGTAGTTGAACGCCTGGCCGTCCCAGGAGAACCACGGGTAGATGCAGTACGGGCCGCCGTAGCTTCCGTGGCACGGCGTCTCGCCGACCCACGACGTGCCGAGCACCTCCGCCTTCCCGCCGGTGTCGGAGACGACCGCCCAGTGCTGCGGGTGCGACCCGTCGCCGAACGTGACGTCGAAAATCCTGATCGGATGGAGCCCCGCCCAGTTCGCGTAGTTGAACGAGCCGCACGAGTCCTGCCCGGGCAGGCAGAACGCGCCTTCGAGCGGGCCGTAGATGTCGGTGTGCCCGATCTCGTAGACAAACGACATCGGGGTGTCCCACACGATCCCCCAGTCGAGCGCGTGACCGATCTCGTTGGTGTCGAAGGCGGGCGTGAGCGGCCCGTCGGTCTTGCTGATCAGCACGAGCACCGCCGACGTCTGGTGCGTCGTCTCGTCCGTCACCTGCTCGCGGTACGCGTCGTGCATCGACGGCGCCCAGATGTGGACGTCGACGATGTCGTTCGCGTGCATCACGAAGGGGCCGCCGGACGTGCTCGAGAGCATCCCGTTGAACGCCGCCGGCTCCTCGATTGTGTCACCCTCCTGCTGAATCGTCCAGACGGGCGAGCACGCGGTGTACGTCCCGACCTCGTGGTTCACGAAGAACCCGCCGCCGTCGCTGCACGCGGTCACGCGCGAGTCGGCGTAGAACTGCAGCTCGAGGAACCCCTGGCCGCCGATCTTGTCGGGGCTGCTGTCGGCGACCGTGCCGCCGAACCAGAAGGTCGGCCCGACGCTCGTCACCGTGGTCGCGCCGTCCGACGGCAGCTGAACGTGCCACGTCACGTCGAGCGCCGAGTGCGGCGCCGACGACACCGGGTCGAGCTCCGGCTCGTCGTGGCCCGTGCAGTTCGGCGTGTAGTAGTTGCTGGTGTGCGCGACGTGCGAGAGGCACGCCGCCACCTGTCCGCCCGCGTTCGCCTGCACCCCCGACCGAGCGGCACCGCCCTTCGCGCCTGCCGAGCCGGCGGCGGCGAGCAGCCCCGCCGCCGCTGCCACGACGAGCAGCGGCCGCACCCAGGTCCTCGTCATCCCCTCTCCTTTCCCCGTTCGAGCCTGGCGGGATAGGAAACGATATTCCCTCGCGTCGCCGCGAGGCAAGGGGTCACGCGAAGACGAAGTCGACGCCGCCGACGACCACGCGCTCGATCTCGACGCGGTCGTTCAGGACGACGACGTCGGCGGGCAGGCCGACGTCGAGCCGCCCGAGCTCGGTCTCGCCGAGCAGCCGGGCCGGAGCCAGCGTCGCGGCCACGACGGCATCCTCGACGGGTGCCCCGAGGCCGTGCAGGCTGCGCACCGCCTCGATCATCGTCAGCACGCTCCCCGCGAGCACGCCGTCGGGCCCGCGGACTGCGCCCTCGTCGACGCGCAGGTCGAGCTCGCCGAGGCTCGACGGGCCGTCCGCGCGCGGCGCGGCGGCGATCGCGTCCGTGATCAGGACGGTGCGGCCGTGCGCCGCCTTCCAGACCGTCCGTGCGGCCTCGGGCGCGAGGTGAATCCCGTCGAGGATCACCGACACGTAGACGTCGTCGCGCGCGAGTGCCGCGCCGACGATGCCCGGGTCGCGGTGCAGGAACGGCCGCATGGCGTTGAACAGGTGCGTGACGGCCCGGGCCCCGAGGTCGAAGGCGGCGTTCGCCTGCTCGGCGGTCGCGTCGGTGTGCCCGAGGGAGACGACGACGCCCTCCCGCCGCAGGAGGCCGATCAGCTCGTGCGCGCCCTGAAGCTCGGGCGCCAGCGTCATCAGCCGGACGGGGCCAGCGTCGAGCAGCCTGCGGAGGAGCGCGGTGTCGGGATCGCGCCGCGACGACGCCTCGTGCGCCCCGAGCCGGTTCGGCGACAGGAACGGGCCCTCGAGGTGCATGCCCAGGATTCGCGGGCGGCCGCAGTCGCCGAAGGGGACCTCGCGCATCGCCGCCACGACCTGGTCCTCGGGGCTCGTGATCAGCGTCGGCAGGTACGCGGTGACGCCCGTCTCGAGCAGCGCGTCGCCCGCACGGCGGTACGCGGCGGCGTCGGCGTCGAGGAAGTCGACGCCGCCGAAGCCGTTCACCTGGATGTCGACGAAGCCCGGGACGGCGAACCCGCGTCCGCGCCGCCGGCCGACGCCGAGCGCGGCGATCCGCCCGTCCGCGATCTCGACGTCGCCGGCGACGAACACGCCGTCGACGAGCGCCGCTTCGACACCGAGCCTGCCGGACATTGCGCCAGTCTAGAAGTGGTTCGCGCGTTGGTCAATACCACTTGACGCGCCAAGCGGAGATCTCGGCTTGTGTGCGGCGCCGCTGGTCTATACCATCGGCCCATGGCGGCGATCGAGCTGCAGGGCGTCACGAAGGCTTTCGGCGCCGTCACGGCCGTCGACGACGTCTCGCTTTCGATCGGCGACGGCGAGTTCCTCGTCCTCGTCGGCCCCTCCGGCTGCGGCAAGTCGACGCTTCTGCGGATGATCGCCGGCCTCGAGGAGGTGACGGAGGGGACGATCCGGATCGGCGAGCGCGACGTGACCGACCTCGCCCCCCGCGCGCGCGACATCGCGATGGTCTTCCAGAGCTACGCGCTCTACCCGCACATGACGGTGCGGCAGAACCTCGGCTACGGCCTGAAGGCGCGGCGGACGCCGAAGGAGGAGGTCGCGCGCCGCGTTCGCGACGTCGCCGATCTGCTCGGCCTCGCCGACCTGCTCGACCGCCGTCCGTCGCAGCTCTCCGGCGGGCAGCGCCAGCGCGTCGCGATGGGGCGCGCGATCGTGCGCCAGCCGCAGGCGTTCCTGCTCGACGAGCCGCTCTCCAACCTCGACGCGAAGCTGCGCGTCGGCATGCGCGCGTCGCTGGCGCAGCTCCATCAGCGCCTCGGCGTGACGACTGTCTACGTGACGCACGACCAGACGGAGGCGATGACGCTCGGGCAGCGTGTCGCGGTGATGCGCGACGGGCGCATCCTGCAGTGCGACACTCCCCAGCAGCTCTACGCGCGCCCGCAGAACGTGTTCATAGCGGCGTTCATCGGCTCGCCCGCGATGAACCTCGTCGGCGCGTCCTTCGACGGCGACGTGATCCGCTTCGGGCAGTACGCGCTCCCCGTCGCGCGGGCGCCCCGGCTCGACCGCCTGATCCTCGGGATCCGTCCCGAAGCCTTTCGCGCGGCTTCGGCCGGGCTCGGCCTGCCGACGATCCGGGCGCGCGTGGAGGTGGTGGAGGAGCTCGGGTCGGACACGCACGTCTTCTTCCTCGTGGATGCGGCGCCGATGACCGCGGAGGTGCTGGAAGCCGCGTCGGAGGAGGTGCTGCCGATGGACCGGGCCCTCTTCACGGCGCGGGTCGACGCGGGCGTGCCGGCCGCCGTCGGCGCCACGATCGAGCTCGCGGTCGACGTCGACCGGCTGCACTACTTCGACGCGGCTACCGGGGCGCGGCTCGATCCCGCGGCCGAGCCCGCGCTCGCCGTCTCATGAGCAAGCAGAGAGAGACGCGGGAGCGCGTCCTCGAGCTGATCGAGGGCCTGGCGGTCGGCGACGCGATCCCGTCGGAGCGCCAGCTCGGCGTCGACCTCGGTGTCTCGCGACTGACGGTGCGGGCTGCGCTGGACGAGCTCGTGCGCGAGGGGTACCTCGTCCGCCGCCGCGGCGCCGGCACGTTCGTCGCCGAGCCGAAGGTGGCGAAGGGCATCGACATCACGTCGTTCAGCGACGACATGCGGGCGCGCGGGCTCACGCCCGGCAGCCGGACGCTCGAACTGCGGACGATTCCGGCCGGTGCGCGGCTCGGCAGGATCCTGCACGTGTCGCCGTCCGAGCCGATCGTGGCGGTCAAGCGCCTCCGCTTCGCCGACGGCGACCCGATGGCGATCGAGCTCCTGCACGTCCGCGAGTCGCTCGTGCCCGGCCTCTCCGCCGGCGACCTGGAGGAGAACTCGTTCTACGACCTGCTCGCGAACCGGTTCGACGTGCACATCGTCGGCGGCACCCAGACCGTGGAGCCGACGGTGACGAACGAGGAGGAGTCGGCGGCGCTCGGCGTCCCGCTCCACTCGCCGGCGCTGCTCTTCGAGCGCGTGACGCGGTCGACGGACGGCGACGTCGTCGAGTACACGAGCTCGACCTACCGCGGCGACCGCTACCGCCTCGTGACCGAGATCGGCGTCGGCGGCCGGGCGCTCCAGCCGGCGGCGGTCACCGGACTAGACCAGTTCTGAAAATTGGTATTGACTTTTGGGAGTCGCGTGTGAGACGATCCGCGCCAGTGGCAAGTGGTCAGTACCAACTGAGCGGCGCCGAGTCTCGTTGCGCGGGGTGACGGGCCGCCCGACTCTGGAGGCTTCCAGATGAAGAGACGCAGCATCGTCGCCCTCACGCTCGTCGCCGTCGTCGCGGCGGCCGCCGCGGCCACGACGTCCGGCGCGACGAAGAAGGCAACCGCCTCGAGCATCACCGTGTGGCTGCAGACGGACGCGCAGACCGGCTGGCCCGACCTCGTGGCGTCCGTGAACCAGAAGTTCCAGTCCGACCATCCCGGCGTGTCGGTGAACGTCCAGTACCAGAACTGGGGCGATCACCTGCAGAAGTTCGACGCCACGCTCGCGGGCGGCGGCGGTCCCGACGTCATCGAGATGGGCAACACCGAGATGACGAAGTACATGGCGGCCGGCGCCTTCGCCGACCTCACGTCGGCGAAGGGGCAGTTCGACAACTCCGCCAACTGGCTCAAGGGCCTCGCGGCGTCGGGCAGGTACGGCGGCAAGACGTACGGCGTCCCGTACTACGCGGGCTCGCGCGTCGTCACCTACCGCACCGACCTGTTCAGGCAGGCGGGGATCAGGAAGCTCCCGGCCTCGACCGCGCAGTACGTCGCCGACGCGAAGAAGCTGCTCGCCAAGGACCCGACGAAGGGCTTCTCGCCGCTCTACATCGCCGGCACCGACTGGTACGTCGCGATGGGCTTCGTCTTCGACTACGGCGGCGGCATCGCGACCGAGGTCAGCGGCAAGTGGAAGGGCCTGCTCGCCTCGGCCAAGTCGATCGCCGGCCTCACCGCGTACAAGAACTTCTTCGACGCGGTGTCGCGTGCCTCTAAGACGACCGACGAGTCTCACCCGAACCCGTACGACGTCTACGCGCAGGGGCTTGCTGCGTCGATGATCGGCCCGAGCTGGTTCACCTGCTGCGTCGGCAAGAAGTACAAGGCGACGACCGCGCAGTTCGTGATGCCCGGGCACGTGGCGGGGCAGTCGCTGCCGGGCTTCCTCGGCGGCTCCGACCTCGCAGTCCCGATCACGAGCCAGAACAAGGCGCTCGCGATCGACTGGATCAAGGACTTCACGAGCACGAGCTCGGAGAAGACCCTCCAGGCGAAGGGCAACATCCCGAACGCGACCAACCTCCTCGGCCACAGCGTCAACGAGCGGGCCGCGTCGCGGAGCTGGTTCGTCCCGACCGCGAAGCACTGGGTCGACGTCGAGAACGGCAACATCCTCCGCAACATGCTGGCGCAGATCCTCACCGGCAAGCTGACCGTCAAGCAGGCGGCGCAGTCGGCCAGCGACAACATCGCCTCGGTGCTGAACCAGCCCTAGGCGCCGAGCCGTTGGCCGACGGGACCAGCACGGCCGCCGCCGGGACGCTTCCTCGGGCGTCCCGGCGGCGCCGTCGTGTCTGGGTGCTCGCCGCGCGCGGCTCGGCTCCCTACGCGCTGATCGCGCCGGTGGTGGTGACGATCGCGCTGATCCTCGGCTACCCGCTCTACTTCCTCGTCCGGCTCTCGCTGCAGCGGTACGGCCTCTTCGAGCTGATCCGGCACGCGGGCGTCGGCGTCGGCCTCGCCAACTACCGCTCGGTGCTGCGCGACCAGGTCTTCTGGCACACGCTGCTCCGCACCGTCGTCTTCACCGCCGCGAACGTCGCGCTCACGATCGTGCTCGGCCTCGCGATCGCGCTCCTCCTCGCGCGGCTGAGCAGGCCGGTCAGGCTCCTGCTCAGCTCGGCGCTCGTCCTCGTCTGGTCGATGCCGGTCGTCGTGGCCGTGCAGGTGTGGTACTGGATGACGAGCTACGAGAACGGTGTCGTCAACTACGTGCTGACGAAGCTCGGGATCGGCGACTTCTACCAGCACGACTGGTACGCGACGACCTTCTCGCAGCTCGCGATGGTGACGCTCCTGATCGTCTGGGGCGCGCTCCCCTTCGTCGCGATCACGCTCTACGCAGGTCTGGCGCAGGTGCCGGGCGACCTGCTCGAGGCGGCGGCGGTCGACGGCGCGGGGGCGTGGCGCGCGTTCCGCGACATCACCCTGCCGATCCTCAGGCCGATCCTGCTCATCCTGACGAGCCTCTCGATCATCTGGGACTTCGGTGTCTTCACGCAGCCCTACCTGCTGATCGGCCAGTCGAAGATCACGCCCGGCAACTTCCTGATGAGCATCTACCTCTTCGAGGAGGGCTACTTCAAGAGCGACTACGGCCGCGGCGCGGCGATCTCGCTCCTGATGCTGCTGTTGGTCGCGGCGCTCAGCGTCGTCTACGTGCGGCGCATGGTGCGGATGGGGGTGGAGACGTGAGGCGCGCGCGTCGGACGCGCCGGCTCGGCTGGGACGCGGTCGGCCTCGTCGTCTTCGCGGTGATGGTGTTCCCCGTCTTCTGGATGATCTCGACGGCGTTCAAGCCCGACGAGCAGATCGTCAGCCTCACGCCGACCTGGATCCCCCTCCACCCGACGATCTCGCACTTCCGCGACGCGATCCACCGGCCGTTCTTCTGGGTCGACGTGAAGAACAGCCTGATCATCGTCTCCGTCACCGTGGCGCTGTCGATCGCGCTCGCGTTCCTGGCCGCAATCGCGCTCGCGCGCTACGGGTTCACCGGCCGGAAGCTGTTCGTCGTGCTCGTGATCGGAATCCAGATGCTCCCGCAGGCGGGCCTGATCATCCCGCTGTACGTGGTGCTCGCGCGCTACCACCAGGTGAACACGCTGAGCGGCGTGATCGTGACGTACCTCACGTTCGTGCTCCCGTTCTCCGTCTGGACGCTGCGCGGATTCCTGCTCGGGATTCCGAAGGAGCTCGAGGAGGCGGCGATGGTCGACGGCTCGACGCGTCTCGGCGTGTTCGTGAAGATCCTGCTGCCGCTGATGGCGCCCGGGCTCGTCGCGACGTCCGTCTTCGCGTTCATCACGACCTGGAACGAGTACATCTTCGCCCGCATCTTGCTGAACGACCAGGGCAAGCAGACCGTGACGGTCTGGCTGTCGTACTTCTACGGGACGAGCCGGCACACCGACTGGGGCGCGCTGATGGCGGCCTCGACGCTGACGGCGGTCCCCGTCGTCGTCTTCTTCCTGTTCGTCCAGCGGCGGATCGCCTTCGGTCTCACCGCCGGCGCGGTGCGCGGATGACGGCGTCGGCGTGCGTCCTGCCGAGTTTTCCGGGGTCGCGGGCGCCGGACTGGATCCGCCGCTTCCTCGCGAACGGCGGACGCGGCCTCGTGCTCTTCGCCGACAACGCCGACGACCTGCCGGGCCTGTCGGCTGCGCTCCGCGCGGAGCGTGACGACGTCCTCCTCGCGCTCGACGAGGAGGGCGGCGACGTGACCCGGCTCGAGTGGCGCGAGGGCAGCTCGTACCCCTCCGCGGCTGCCCTCGGCGCGCTCGACGAGCCGGCGCTGACGGAGGAGGTGGCCGCGGCGATCGCCTCCGACCTCGCCGCGGCGGGGGTGAACTGGAACCTCGCGCCCGTCGCCGACGTCAACGTCGCGGCGAACCCGGTGATCGGCGTGCGCGCGTTCGGCTCCGACGCGGGGCTCGTCGCGCGCCACGTCGCGGCGGCCGTGCGCGGGACGCAGCGCGCCGGTGTCGCCGCCTGTGCGAAGCACTTCCCCGGGCACGGCTCGACGGTCGAGGACTCGCACCTCGCGCTTCCCGCGCTCGTCGGGCCGCTCGACGCCGGCCTCGATCCGTTTCGGGCCGCGATCGCGGCGGGCGCCGCGTCGATCATGACGGCGCACGTGAAGGTGAACGACGACGCCGCGACGCTCGACCCGTCGATCGTCGGCGGCCTTCTTCGCGGTGAGCTGGGGTTCGAAGGCGTCGTCGTCGCGGACGCGCTGGAGATGAAGGGGATCAGCGCGCGCCACGACGTCGCCGACGCCGCCGTGCTCGCCGTCGAGGGAGGCGTCGACGCGGTGATCGTCGGCCACGACCTCGGCGAGGCCGACGTCGTCCGGATCGTGCAAGCGCTCGAGCGGCGCGTCTCGCCCGAGCGCCTTGCCGACGCGGCGGACCGCGTCGGGCGGCTCGCTGCGTTCGCGCGTCTCCGCCAGACGCAGGTCGATCGCGACGCCGCGCTCGGCGCCGCCGCGCGCGCGCTGCGCGTCGAGGGCGACCTCTCGTTCGGAGGGCCGCCTCGGATCGTCGAGCTGCGCCCCGCGGCGAACATCGCGGCGGGCGAGGCGGAGCATACGCTCGCCGCGGTCGTCGTCCGGGAAGGCGAGCCGGTGCCGGAGGCGGACGTCTACCTCGTGCGCGACGTGCACCGGCATCCGTGGATGGAGGCCGTCGACCGGCCCGGTGCCGTGGTCGTCGAGATCGGTCTGCCCGTGTGGCGGCCGCAGCGGGCCCGCGGCTACGTGGCGACCTTCGGCGGCGGCCGAGCCGCGCTGGCGGCGGCGGCCGAGCTTCTCTCGCCGCGGGTCCCGGCATGACGCATCTCGAACGCGAGCTGCGCGAGCAGCCGGCGGCGCTCGAGCGCCTGCTCGAGACGCAGCGGCCGGCCGCGGAGCGGATCGCGCCGCTCTTCCGCCGCGACGACGTCGACTACGTTCTGATCGCGTCGCGCGGCAGCTCCTCGAACGCCGCGCGGTACGCGCAGTACGTGCTCGGGCGCGCGCACCGCGTTCCCGTCGCGTTCGCGACGCCGTCGCTGTACACGCTCTACGAGCAACCGCCGCGGCTCGACGGCGCGCTCGTCGTCGGCATCTCGCAGTCGGGGCGCTCGCCGGACGTGAAGGAGGTGGTCGAGGAGGCGCGCCGCCAGGGGCGGCCGACGGTCGCGCTCACGAACGACGTCGACTCGCCGCTCGCGCGCGCCGCGGACGAGGTGCTGGCGCTCGAGGCGGGCGACGAGCTGGCGGTGGCTGCGACGAAGACCTACGTCAACTCGCTCGGGGCCGTCGCGCTCCTCTTCGCGACCGCGACGGACGACCACGCCGCTCTCGTCGAGCTCGAGCGCGTGCCTGCGCAGCTCGCGCTGCAGCTCGAGCGGTCGTGGGACGACGTCGGCCGGCTCGATCGCTTCGAAGGCGTCGGCGGCACCGTGGTCGCGCGCGGCGTCAACTACGCCACCGCGTTCGAGATCGCGCTCAAGATCCGCGAGCTCTCCGGGATGCTGTTCGAGGCGTACTCGACGGCCGACCTGATGCACGGCCCGGTGGCGGCGATCGCGCGCGCCTGGCCGGTCGTCGCGGTCGCGCCGCGCGGGCCCGCGCTCGAGTCGATGCGAGACGCGCTCGACGCGCTGAGGGAGCGCGGCGCGCGGCTCGTCGTGATCTCCGACGACGATCGCGCGCTCCGCCGCGCGGACACGCCGCTGCCGCTGTGGACGCACGTTCCCGAGTGGCTCTCGCCGCTCGTCGCGGTCGTCCCCGGGCAGCTCGCGGCTCTCCGGCTCGCCCAGCTGCGCGGGATCGACCTCGACGCGCCGCTCGGGCTCTCGAAGGTGACGCTCACGCGCTAGCGTCCGCGGCGACGTGACGGTCGTCGAGGGAGAGCGGCTGTTCGAGGCGTCGCGCGAGCGGGTCTACGAGCTGCTGACGACGCCGGAGGTGATCGCGGCTGCGATCCCTGCGGTGCGCAGCCACGAGGTGGTGGACCACGACCACTGGCGCGCGAAGGTGAAGCCGCCGCTCCCGCTCGCGCCGGCGATCACGATCAGGTTCGAGGTCGTCGACCGGCGCCCGCCGGAGCACGCCGAGCTCCGCGCGCACGGCCCGGGTGCCGACGTCAGCTCGCGGTTCGAGCTCGAGGAGGCGGACGGCGCGACGCGGATGCGCTGGCGGACCGAGCTCCGCTTCAGCGGCGTCCTCGGCCACTTCTCCGGGCCGGGCCTGCACACGGTCGCGAAGCGGCAGGCCGAGCGGACGCTCGACGAGGTCAGGCGCCGTCTGTGACGTCGGCGTGGCGGTCCGCCACGCACAGGCGCGCCCAGTGGTCCGCCCGCTCCGCGAGCCGCTCCTTCAGGCCGGGCGCGTCCTCCGCAGCCTCGATGCGGACCTGGTGGATGACGGCCTCGCCGTGCGCGTCGATCTCGTGCCGTTCCTCGGCGACGATCGAGACGGCCTCGACCTCGTCCAGGAGCCACTCGGCGAGCCGGTCGATCTCGGCCGGCGTCGCGGCGCGCCCCGCGTAGACGCCGAAGTTCACGCGCACCTCGATCGCGGGCTCCGCGTGCCGGTCCACGACGAATGTCATGGTGGGCTCGTCCATCCGCGGTAGAACGCCCGACGGCCCGTTCCGGTTACTCAGGCCTCGCGGGGCTGCCAGCGAAAGCCGCGCAGCGCGGCGACCGCGCCGACCGCTCCCCAGAGGAGGACGACGCCGATCGAGCCGGAGTCGGTCCAGAGGTGGTGGTGCCGCACCATCACGTCCCGCGTCAGCTTCGTGAAGTACGTGAGCGGGAGGACGTCGGCGATCGCCCTCAGGAACCCCGGGTACTTCTGCGGCGAGAAGAACGTCCCCGAGATGATCGCCATCGGCAGGTAGACGAAGTTCACGACGGCCGACGAGCCCTCGGCCGAGCGGACGGCGCCGGTGAGCCCCAGGCCGAGCGCGGCGAACGCGCCGGCTCCGAGGGCGAGCGCGGCGAGCAGCGAGAGCGGACGGTCGGGCAGCCCGACCGAGAAGAGCAGCCTTCCGATCGCCACGATCAGGACGGCCTGGATCAGGAAGCTCACGAACGTCGACGCGAGCACCGCGAGCAGGTACGCCGCCGGCGGGAGCGGCGTCGCGCGAATGCGCTTCAGCACGCCGGTCTCGCGGCGGATCACCATCGTGATCGCAAGCCCGGCGAACGCCGTCGACGCCACCCCGTAGCCGATCATCCCGGCCTCGAGGAACGCCGCGCCGCGGATCCCCGAGATCCGGTCGTTGCCGTAGATCGAGCCGAAGACGAGGAAGAAGATGATCGGCAGGAAGAACGTGAAGAACGCGGCCTCGCGGTTCCGCCAGAAGAGGAGCTGCTCCGTGCGCAGCTCGTGCAGGAACAGGGTCACTCGGCGGTCAGCTCCAGGTACACGTCCTCGAGCGTCGGCCGACGCACCTCGAGCGAGTCGAGCTCCTCGCCGCGCGCGAGCGCCTCGGACGTCAGCTCGTTGAGGCGCCGGGTCGGCTCCGTCGTGCGTTCGACGACCTCGTGGCCGTCTCGGCGGTAGCGGATCTCCGCCTCGACCGTCCCGCCCGTCAGCTCCGCGGGCGTGCCCTCGCGGATGATCGCGCCGCTGCGCAGCACCGCCACGCGGTCGGCGAGCTGCTCGGCCTCGTCGAGGTAGTGCGTCGTGAGCAGGATCGTCTTCCCGAGCGCGCGCAGGTTGCGGATCGTCTGCCACGCCGTCCTGCGCGCGCCCGGGTCGAAGCCCGTCGTCGGCTCGTCGAGGAAGACGAGCTCGGGGTCTCCGATCAGCGCGAGCCCGAGGTCGAGCCGGCGCTTCTGCCCGCCCGACAGCGTCCGAACGCGCGCGCCTGCCTTCTCGGTCAGCTCGACGATCTCGATCACCTCGTCCGGGTCGCGCGGTCGCGCGTAGTAGCCGGCGAACGTGACGAGGCTCTCGCGCACCGTCAGGTTCGGGTAGAGCGAGGACGACTGGAGCATGACGCCGATCCGCTCGCGCCACGGCGTGCCGCCGCGCTCGGGATCGACGCCGAGCACGTCGACCTCGCCGCCGTCGCGCTTGCGGTACCCCTCGAGGATCTCGACGGTCGTCGTCTTGCCGGCGCCGTTCGGGCCGAGCAGGCCGAAGACCTCGCCGCTCTCGATGCGGAAGTCGATCCCGCGCAGCGCCTCGTAGTCGCCGTACCTCTTCCGGAGCGCCGAGACGGAGACCGCGGTCACAGCTCGAGCTCCTCGACGCCGCCGGGCGCGAACTCGACGTCGCGGCCGGCGAGCGCGAGGACGATCTCGCTGCAATCCGGCTGGTGCCCGACGGCGACGACGATGTCGCCCCGTCCAGCGACGGCGTCTCGCAGCGTCTCGGCGGTTGCTCCGGGCGCGAGCCGGTCGTCCGGCTGCGCGCGCAGGCGGCACGAGCGCGCGATCAGGTCCGCAGTCTCGCGCGCGCGGAGGAGGGGGCTCGTGACGACGGCGTCGGGCCGCTGGGCCTTCAGGCGCTCGCCGACGCGGCGTGCTGCCTCCCGTCCTTCGGGTGTGAGGCGGCGCAGGTCGTCGGGATCGCCCGGTGCGGCGTGTGCGTGACGCACGAGGAAGACGCGCACGGCGCCTAGCGTAGACGGGCCGCGATCTCGCCCAGGACCGCGACCCGCTCGACGTCCTCGTGCTCGAGGTGCTGGAGCATGACGCGCTCGGCGCCGGCGTCCGCGTACGCGCGCAGCCGCTCCTCGAGCTCGTGGGCGCTGCCGCCGGCGCTCGTCATCACGGAGAAGCGCAGCGGGTCGCGGCCGGCGTGCGCTGCGGCTTCGTCGACGCGCAGCTTGCGCTCGCGCGCCTCCGCGACGGTCGCCGCGAAGGTGTTGTACTCGTCGGCGTGCGCGACGGCCGCGGCGATCGTGCGCGGCTTGCCCCGGCCGCCGACGATGATCGGCGGGCGCGGCCGCTGGACCGGCTTCGGCCACACCTCGTCCGCCTCTGTCCACTGGCGCACGATCTCGGCGAGCTGGCGGTCGAGCTCGTCCAGCCGTGCCTTCGAGGTCCCGAAGTCGAAGCCGTACGCCTCGTGCTCGGCCTCGTACCAGCCCGCTCCGATGCCGAGGTCGACCCGGCCGCCCGAGATGTGGTCGGCGGTCGTGACGAGCTTCGCGAGGACCGACGGGTGCCGGAACGTCACGGGCGAGACGAGCGTCCCGAGGCGGATCGTCGCGGTGACGGCCGCGAGGCCGCAGATCGTGCCCCACGCGTCGAGCGCGCCGGCCGGATCGCCGCGCGTGATCGAGCGGAAGTGGTCGGAGCGGAAGAGCGCGTCGAGCCCGGCCTGCTCGGCGGCGCGCGCGAGCGCGACCCACTGGGGCCAGGTCACGCCCTCCTGGCCCTCGATCATGAGCGCGACGCGCATCACTCGGGCGTCACGTAGGCGGCGGTCAATCCGCCGTCGACGAGGAACGTCGCGCCGGTCACGTACGAGGACTCGTCCGAGGCGAGGAACAGCGCGCCGTTCACCACCTCGCGCGCCTTGGCGAGCCTGCCCGTCGGCCAGTGGATGCGCCTTCGTTCGAGCGCGGCGGGATCGTCGCCGAAGATGCGCAGGAGGAGCGGCGTCTCGACGGGGCCGGGGCAGAGGGCGTTGACGCGGACGTTCCGTCGCGCGAACTGGACGGCGAGCTCGCGCGTCATCGAGAGGACGGCCCCCTTCGACGCCGTGTACGAGATCTGGCTCGTCGCGGCGCCGACGATGGCCACGAAGCTCGCGACGTTGATCACGCTGCCGCCGCCCCGGTCGAGCAGATGCGGAATCCCGTGCTTGCAGCAGAGGAAGACGCCTTTCGTGTTCACGCCCTGCACGCGGTCCCAGGCCTCGACGCTCGTGTCGAGCACGCTCGCGTCGTCCGCCGGGGAGATGCCCGCGTTGTTGTAGAGGACGTCGATCCCGCCGAAGCGATCGGCCGTCGCGCGCATCATCGCCTCGACGCTCTGCTCGTCGGCGACGTCCACCCGCTGCGCGAAGGCGGCTCCTTCCCTGCAGCTCGCCACCGTCTCGGCCGCGGCGTCCGCGTCGACGTCGGCCACGCAGACCTGCGCGCCTTCCTCGGTGAAGAGCTGCGCGGCGTCGCGTCCCATGCCGCCGCCGGCGCCGGTGATCACGCAGACCTTGCCGTCGAGACGTCCCATCAACCCTCCGTCGAATAGAAGACGTTCTTCACTTCGGAATAGCCGTCGAGCGCGTGCATCCCCAGCTCGCGGCCGAAGCCGGACTGCTTGAAGCCGCCGAACGGCGTCGAGACGCGCACGCTCGAGTTCGAGTTGATGCTCAGGACGCCGGTGTCGAGCGCCCGCGCGACGCGCAGCGCGCGCGCTCCGTTCGAGGTCCAGATCGACCCCGACAGGCCGTACGGCGTGTCGTTCGCGATCCGGATCGCGTCGGCCTCGTCGTCGAACGGGATCAGCGCCGCCACGGGGCCGAAGACCTCCTCGCGCGCGATCCGGTCGCCGTTCGTCGCCTCGACCAGCGTGCACGGGAACCAGTAGCCCTTGCCGTCCGGTACGTCGCCCTGGAAGAAGGGCGTCGTCTCGACGAAGCCCTTGACCTTCTCCCGGTGGGCGGCCGAGATCAGCGGCCCCATCTCGGTGTCGTCGCTGCGCGGGTCGCCGACGCGGACCCTCCGGGTCGCTTCGACGAGGAGCTCGCCGAATCGGTCGTAGGCCGGCTTCTCGACGAGGATCCTCGAGCGCGCGCAGCAGTCCTGCCCGGCGTTGTCGAAGACGGCGTACGGTGCGGCCGCCGCCGCCCTCTCGAGGTCGGCGTCGGCGAAGACGACGTTCGCAGACTTGCCTCCGAGCTCGAGCGTCACGCGCTTGATCGACCCAGCCGCACCCTCCATCACGGTACGCCCGACCTCCGTGCTGCCGGTGAACCCGATCTTCGCGACGTCGGGATGCTCGACGAGCCGCCGCCCGACGACCGAGCCCTTGCCGACGACGACGTTGACGACGCCCTCGTGCATCCCGGCGTCCAGTGCGAGCTCCGCGAGCCGCAGGGCCGAGAGCGGCGTGAGCTCCGCGGGTTTCAGGACGACGGTGTTCCCGCAGGCGAGCGCCGGGCCGAGCTTCCACGACGAGATGTTGAGCGGGAAGTTCCACGGCACGATCAGCCCGACCACGCCCAGCGGCTCGCGGAACGTCAGGTCGACGCCGCCGGCGACCGGGATCGTCTCCCCGTGCCGCTTGTCGACCGCGCCCGAGTAGAAATGAAAGACGTCGGAGACCATGCCCACCTCGGCGCGGGCGCCGGCGATCGGCTTGCCGACGTTGTCCGACTCGATCCGGGCGAGCTCTTCGCGGTGCTCCTCGACGAGGGTGGCGAGCCGCCGGAGGAGCCTCGCACGGTCGCCCGGCGAGACGGCGCGCCAGCCGGGGAACGCAGCCTTCGCGCGCGCGACCGCCGCATCGGTCTCGTCGACCCCGGCCGCCTCGAGCGTCGCGATCGTCTCCTCGGTCGCGGGGTTGACGACGGTGACCGTCACGCCGGCGATCTAATCACGTCTCAGTTCCGTCACCGTCGTTTGGCGAAGGCTGACGCGGCGCCGGTGGCTGTCGTCCAACAGCTCCACGTAGGCTCTGCGCGCTTGACCGAGGTCGTTCCCGAGCAGAGCCAGGATGTCCTCGGGAAAGTGAAACGCACGCCGCGGCGCCGTTCCCAATGTCGCGGCAAGGCCACACCAATCGGACTTCCGCGGCCGCGCGCTGATCCGGCTCGTCGAGGGGTTCAGGTCGACATAGGAGCAGGCGGCGACGACGCCGCTATCCGTCGGGAGCAGACGCGCGAAGAATCCGTGACGGAAGAGATGGCCTTTGCGCGTCTGGCCGTAGACCGCATGAATCCGGCGCGAGTATCCGCTGTGGATCTCGCGCATTCCCTCCGACAGCCGGCCCGTGGTCAGCCTGATGACGAAGTGGTGGTGGTTCTTCATGAGTGCCCACGCGAGCGTCCGCCATCCGTACTTTCGGGCCGTTCTCCCGAAGAGGTCGAGGAACAACTCGTGCTCCGCAACGGTTCGGAAGAGCGCGCGGCCATACGTCCCTCGCGAGCCGACGTGATAGATCCCGCGCGGGTCGATCGGCGGCCGGGCCGGCATCTTCCGAGCGTAGGCGCAGTTGCGTCGTCGCGCGGCCCCTGTGGAGCTCTTGCTACGGATCCGTCACCGTTGTTTGGCGACAGGGTTACGGCCCTCGGTACGCGGCCGCCTCCGCCACGAGCGCCTGGAAGAGCGCGTGGTCTTCGCCCGCCTCGGGATGCCAGAGGACGCCGACGGCGAAGCGGCGCGTGGGATCCTCGAGGGCCTCCAGCGTCCCGTCGGGCGCGCGGGCGGACTCCCGCAGGCCGGCGCCGAGCTTCCCGAACCCCTGGTGGTGGCTCGACTTGACGTCACGGCCGTCGCCGAGGGCTTCCGCGAGACGCGTTCCCTCGACGACCTCCACGCGGTGCGTCGAGAACTGCCCCGGCACCTCGCGGTGCGCGTTCGTGCCGACGCGGTCCGGAACGTGCTGCTCGAGGTCGCCGCCGCGCACCACGTTCAGCACCTGCGAGCCGCGGCAGATCGCGAGCATCGGCACGTCGCGGTCGAGCGCCGCGCGCATCAGCTCCAGCTCGAAGTCGTCGCGCTCCCGCACCACCCCGGCCGTCTCCGGGTGCGCCTCCGCGTCGTACAGCGCCGGATCGAGGTCGGGCCCGCCCGAGAACACGAGCCCGTGGACGACGTCCAGCGTCTCGGCGATCGACGAGCCCGGCGGGACGAGCAGCGGCGAGCCGCCAGCCGCGGCGACCGCCCGCACGTAGTCGGCCGGGATCAGCGCGGCTTCGAGCTGCCACGGCCCCCACGCCGCCGGAACGAGGTACGTCGTGATCCCGATGATCGGCCTCACGCTCTGGACACGTTTACCCGCGCTCGTACAGCCGAGCACGCTCCCAGTCCGTGACGACCCGGTCGAAGAGCTCCTGCTCGGTGCGCGCGTAGTTCAGGTAGTGGTCGACGACGTCGTCGCCGAACGCGGCCCGCGCAACCGAGCCCGACTCGAGCGCCGCGACCGCCTCGCGCAAGGTCGACGGGAACCGCTCCACCGACGACTCGTATGCGTTCCCTTCGAACGCCGGCGGCAACTCGAGCCCGTTCTCGATGCCGTACAGCCCCGCCGCGATCGTCGCGGCGAAGGCGAGGTACGGGTTGACGTCGCCGCCCGGGATCCGGCACTCGACCCGCCGCGCCGCGCCCGACCCGACGATGCGGAACCCGCAGGTCCGGTTGTCGAGCCCCCACGCGAGCGTCGTCGGCGCCCACGAACCGGCTGCGTAGCGCTTGTACGAGTTGACGTTGGGGGCGAAGAACACGGCGAGCTCACGTGCGCACGCGATCTGGCCTGCGAGGAACTGCGCGAACAGCGCGTCGTCGTCCGCGAACGCCGGCGAGCCGTCGCGCCACAGCGACGAGTGGATGTGGCACGACGACCCGATCCAGTCGTGGAACGGCTTGGCCATGAACGTGATCGAGCAGCCGTTGAGATGCGCGATCTCCTTCGCGCCGTTCTTGTAGACGACGTGGTTGTCGGCCATCGCCAGCGCGTCGGCGTACCGAAAGTTGATCTCCTGCTGGCCCGGCCACGCCTCGCCCTTCGACGTCTCCACGCGGATGCCGGCGCCCTGCATGCCGTTCCGGATCTGACGCAGGAGCGGCTCGTCGTACGACGTGGCGAGGATGTGGTAGTCGAGGATGTACGGCACCGACGGCGTCAGGTCGCGGTAGTGCTTCCTGTGCGCCTCCTCGTAGGTCTCGCGCAGCAAGTAGAACTCGAGCTCGGACCCGACCATCACGTCGAAGCCGAGCGCACGCGCGCGGTCGAGCTGCGCACGTAGCACCTGGCGCGGCGACGGCCGCACCGGCGTTCCGTCGAGCCACTGCACGTCGCAGAGCACGAGGGCCGTCGCCTCGAGCCACGGCAGCCGCCGCAGCGTCGCCGGGTCGGGCGCGAGGTCGAAGTCGCCGTACCCGCGCTCCCAGGACGCGATCTCGTAGCCGGGCGTCGGCTCCATCTCCATGTCGAGCGCGAGCAGGTAGTTGCAGCCCTCCGTGCCGTGCCCGTGGTCGACCTGCTCGAAGAAGAAGTCGCGGTGCAGCCGCTTTCCGAGCAGGCGCCCCTGCATGTCGGTGAACGCCATGATCACCGTGTCGATCGACGTGTCCGAGCGCAGCTCGTCGAGCGTCAGCAACCTTGCCCCTCCTCGATGGAGGGAGCCGGACGCGCCGGCTCCCTGCGTTCTCGCTCCGTGGACGATCCTACGCAGACGACGGCGCAGCTCCCGCGACCGGCTCGCCGTACTGCGCCTCGATCCGCGCGAGCTCCTCCTCGCTTCCCTGCGGGATCGGGCCCTTGAACCAGTTCCGCGCGGACACGAGCCACCAGCCGCCGACGAGGGCGAGCGTCCCGAGCACCGCGACCGGCGCGTAGTTGAACAGCGTCCACTTGAACTTCGCCGTGTGCCACGGCACGCCGTTCGGACCGGTCGGAAGGATGAACAGGATCGAGATGAAGAGGACCCAGAGGCAGGCGACCGACCCGATCCACCGGTAGTGCCTGCCGAGGTTCCATTCGCCCGGCTCCCACGCGTCGCCCAGCCGCAGCCGGAGGAAGATCGGCAGCGCGTACGCGATGTAGAGGCCGATCGTCGCGATCGAGGTGACGGCGATGTACGCGGTGTAGCCGCTCGTGCCGAAGTAGGCCGGGAACGCGGCCAGGAACGCGAGCACCGCGATCGCGATCGCCGAGAGGTACGGGACGCGCTCGCGGTTCAGGCGCCGCCAGAGCGAGTGGCCCGGTACGGCGCCGTCGCGCGAGAACGCATACATCATCCGCGACGCCGACGTGATCGACGACATCCCGCAGTAGAGCTGCGCCATCACGGTGATGAACAGCATCACCTTCGCGGTCGTGTTCCCGAGCGCGTCCAGGTAGACCTTCTTGACGGCGAACGTGCCCGCGGCGGCCGTGCCGCCGATGCTCCCCTGGATCGCGAACGTGACCCCGAGCGCCAGGATGTAGCCGAAGACGGCGGAGACGACGATCGACATGATCACGCCCCGCGCCGCCGACCGCGAGGCGTTCTGCGTCTCCTCGCTCATGTGGGCGGAGGCGTCGTAGCCGGTGTAGGTGTACTGCGCCTGCAGCAGGCCGAGCAGCAACACGAGCCACAGCCAGCCGTGACCCCAGCCGCTGTTGTTGAGCGTGTGCCCGAACACGGTCGAGAACGACTGGTGGTGCGACGGCTTGAAGATCAGGAAGGCGACGATGATCAGGACCCCGAGGACGTGCCACCACACCGAGACGTCGTTCAGGAACGCGACGAGCCGGACGCTGAAGATGTTCATCAGCGCGTGCACCGCGAGGATGACGGCGTAGACGTAGATCACCTCGTGGGCCGTCCCCTTGAACGTCCCGGGCCAGAGCAGCTGGAGCAGGGCGTCGGCGAACAGGGCGGCGCCGTAGTCGATGCCGGCGGTGATCGCGATCTGGCCGATCAGGTTGAACCAGCCGGTGAACCAGCCCCAGGCGGGGCCGCCCATCTTCGACGACCAGTAGTAGAGGCCGCCCGCGGTGGGGTATCGCGACGCGATCTCGGCCATCCCCAGCCCGACGATGACGACGAAGACCGACACGAGCGGCCACCCGTACGCCTCTTCGATCGGGCCGCCGTAGTTGATCCCGGCGTAGTACAGCGTCAGCGTGCCCGACAGGATCGAGATGATCGTGAACGAGATCGCGAAGTTCGAGAACCCGCTCATCCTCCGCGACAGCTCCTGGGCGTAGCCGAGCGCGTGCAGCATGCGCCGGTCCTTGTCGTGAGCGTGCGCTTCCACCGATCCTCCTTGTTCGAAGCTGAGCGCCGATTTTGCGGTACCGGCGGGTCGAGAGACAAGGTTTGGGCGTACGCCGTCGCTAGATTCCGCTGGTGCGCCGCTTCCGCTACGTCGTCGCCGACGTCTTCACGGACGAGCCGCTGACGGGGAACCAGCTCGCCGTGTTCACGGACGGACGCGATCTCACCGACGGCGACATGCAGGCGCTCGCGAGGGAGATGAACTTCGCCGAGACCGTCTTCGTGTTGCCGCCGACGGTCGCCGACGCCGACGTTCGCATTCGCATCTTCACGCCGGCGCTCGAGCTGCCGTTCGCAGGACACCCGACGCTCGGCAGCGCGTTCGTGCTCGGCGGCCCCCTCCAGAAGGTCGTGATCCGGCTCGAGACCGGCGCCGGCGTCGTCCCGGTGGAGCTCGAGCGTGACGGGTCGCGGATCGTGTTCGGGCGCATGCAGCAGCCGGTTCCGGCGTGGGAGCGGGTCGCCGATCCGTCACCGATCTTCGCCGCGCTCGGCGTCAGCGGCTCGCTCCTCCCGGTCGACCGCTACGATCTCGGCCCCGGCCACGTCTACGTCGCGCTCGAGTCGCCTCGGGCGGTCGCCGAGCTCGCGCCGGATCTCGGTGCGCTCGCACGCGCGACGCCGGACGGCGTCAACTGCTTCGCCCACGTCGACGACGGGCGCTGGAAGACGCGCATGTTCGCGCCGAGCCACGGAGTCGCGGAGGACGCGGCGACGGGCTCGGCGGCTGGGCCGCTCGCCGTGCATCTGGCGCGCCACGGCCGCATCCCGTTCGGCGCGGAGATCGAGATCGAGCAGGGCGTCGAGATCAACCGCCCGTCGAAGCTCTACGCACGCGTCGACGGAGGCGGCGAGACGGTCGAGCGCGTCGAGGTGGGCGGCTCGGCGGTCGTCGTCGCCCGCGGCGAGTTCGGGTGCTAGAGAGCGACGGCCGTGATCTCGGGCAGCTCCCCCGCGATCGCGGACCAGAACACGCCGCCGTTCCGCGACACGTACACCCTGTTGCGGGACGCGTAGACGATCGTGTCGGGGTCGGTGTCCGCGACCGCGACCGCGCGCCCCGCCGGCAGGCCGCGCCCGGACGCGCGCCAGGTCGTTCCCGCGTCGTGCGAGACGAGGAGCGGCGGCTTCGACGCGACGACTGCGACCACCGTCGCTCCCGCGGCGGCCGCAGCGACGACACGCGGCAGGTTCAGGACGGGCTCGGGCGGCGGCTCGAAGCTTTCCGCCGGCTGCACGTCGCCGCTCTCGAGGTCGACGGCGAACGTTCCGCCGGCCGTCGCGACGAGCGCGATCACGGCTCGAGCAGCGACGCGACCACCGCCGTCGCGCGACGCGCCGCACCGCCGGGACCGAGCCCGGCGTTCCGGCCGACGACGTACGCCGTCGCGAACGCGTCGCCTGCACCCGTGGGGTCGCCGGCGCGCCGGTGCGCCGGCACGCGCTCTGCGGTCCCGCCGTAGTACACCGTCGAGCCGCGGGACCCGCGCGTGACGACGACCTCGCGCACGCCGAGCGCCGCGACGTCTCCGAGCACCTCGGCCTCCTCCGCGGCGAGCTTGAGCACCCAGACGTGCCGGAGGATCTCGCGGTCGAAGTCGTCGTCGAGCACGAGCGGCCCGATACGGGCCGGGCGCACCAGGCCCTGCCCGTCGAGCGAGACGCGGTACCGCTTCGCGAGCGCCGCCAGCGTGTCGGCTGGCCACTCGCCGCGCGACAGCGGCGCGACGTGCACCCAGCGCGCGCGCAGCGGTGGGACGTCCACCGGCAGCCACGCGTCGCCGAGCGCGTCGAGGCTCATCGTTCGCCGGTCGCCGTCGTAGGTGAACGCGCAGATTGTGGTCGACTCGCCGGGGACGTACCGCACCGGCGTGCCGAGGCGGACGAGCGGCGGCACGAGGTCGTCGCGGTCCGCGACGGCGCAGCGCGCGACGATCCGAGCCGGGACCCGCAGGCGGCGCAGGGCGCGCGCTCCGTGGTACGGGCCGCCGCCGATCCGCGGCGGCTCGCCCGGCAGGACGTCACGCGAGAGATTCCCGAGGAGCCCGATCACGGATGAGCGCCCGGACGAGCACCGCCAGCACGAACGCCGCTGCGAAGCTCGGGAGCGACGCACCGCCCCACGGCGACGCGTGCGGGTCGGCGTGAGCGACCAGCCGCGTCCACCAGCCCGGCCCGACCGGCGAGAGCCACTGGTAGAGGCAGAAGCCGACGAGCCACGCCGCGATCATCTCGCCGCGGACCTCGCGCGCGCGGAAGACGTCGGCGTGGTCGTAGTGCCGCCCGGCGAGGACCCAGTCCGCGAGCAGCACCGCGAAGAGCGGCACGAAGAACGAGCCCAGCAGGTAGAGGAACGACTGGTAGTTCCGCAGGTCGACGAGCAGCGCGCCGACGGTGGAGACGGCCGCGAAGCCCGCGACGAGCAGCCGCTGCGGGACGTCCGGCAGCAGGTTCTGGAGGCTGACGGCTCCCGAGTAGACGTTCGCGAACGCCTCGTCGCTCTCGTCCACCGTCAGCGCGAGCAACGCGACGATGCTCGCCGCGCCGCCGGCCGCGATCGCGGTCAGGAGCGCAGGAGCCGCGCTGATGTGGCGCGAGAGCGCGATCACGGCGCCGAGCGCGAACAGCGGGATCGTCGGCACGAAGTAGCCGAAGCCCGCGCCCCAGAACCCGGTCCAGCGCGACCGCGAGAAGCGCGTGTAGTCGGCGACGAGCGGCGTCCAGCTGATGATCGACGCGAGCACGAGGTCGAACCCCGCCCAGAACGCGTGCGCGCCGCGCCGGTGCCACAGCTCGACGGCGTGCTGGCCGTGGAGCGACCACCAGCCGAGGTAGAGGAGCGACGCGATCACGATCCAGACGGCGAACTTGCGCACGTACTTGCGCACGAAGCCGACCGGCCCGAGGAACGCGAGCACCGTCGCGACGACCCCGAACAGGATCTTCCAGAACGCGACGCCGCCGACGCCGAACACCTGCTTCGACAGCGCGCTCGCGCCCGTCGCGATCACGATCAGCTCGAAGACGGACCAGCCGAGGCACTGGAGCACGTTCAGCCCGGTCGGCAGGTAGGAGCCGCGCCTGCCGAGCGGCGCCCGCATCAGCACCATCGTCGGCACGCGCGCGTCGGCGCCGATCAGCCCGCCCAGCCCGAGGAGGACGTTGCCCACGAACGCCGCGGCGACGATGGCGCCGACGGCCTCCGGGAGCGACAGCGCGAGCCCTGCCTCGCCCGCGGGCAGCACGAGGAACGCGCCGGCCACGATCACGAGCAGCGAGACCGACAGGTTCGCCCAGAGCAGGAAGCCGTCGAAGATCCCGAGGACGCGCAGGCGGTCGGGGACGGGCTCGATGCCCCAGCTCGGCGTCTCCGGCTCGTGCACGCGACGAGGCTAGCGAGTCAGCCCCAGCGCGGGCCGACGGGGTCGAAGGTCGTCGCGAGCACGACGGCGCCGTCGAGCGCGAACGACAGATGGCGCTTCTGGATCGGCAGCGCCCAGGCGGCGAGCTCGGCGACGTCGTCCGCGTCCGCCTGCGCCGCGAGGACGGCGACCGCCGACCACGTCGCCACCTCGGCGGCCTCGCCCATCGCGAGGAACCCCCACGCGCGCAGCGGGTCGGTGCCCGCCTTGAACCACGCCCCGACGAGGTCGGAGGCGCTCTCGTGCGTCGAGTTCGCGTGCGCCCGCACCTCCTCGAACACCTCCTCGGGGAGCGTCAGCTCGAGCGCGAGACAGCGTGCGCGGGTCTCCTCCGCGTCCTCTCGCATCGTCCTCAGCTCTTCGAGCAGGTCGGCGGTCGCGATTCGCTTCGCCACCTTCTCGGTCACCACCGATGCGGCCATCGCCAGGCCGTGGGCCTCGGCGAGCTTCTCCTGCAGCACCGTCAGCATCGCGTCACACGACCTCCGTCGTCTCCGCGAGCGCCTTCGCGCGATGCTCTGCCCGCTTGCGCTCGCGCTCGACCTCCTCGCCGCGCTGCAGCTCGACGCACACGCGGTACGCGATCGCGCCGACCACGATCGGCACGATCCAGATCAGGAAGCGGAAGGCCCAGATCGCGGCGGTGTAGCTCAGGTCGAACATCACCGTCACGCGGTCGATGCCGCCGGCCACGAACACGAGCGTGATCCACGTGAACACGCCCATTCCGATCGCCGTCCGGAGCGGCGCGTCACGCGGGCGGTCCAGCAGGTTGTGGTAGCCGTAGTCGTGCGTGATCCACCTGCGCTCGATCTGCGGCCAGAGGAGCAGGAACGCGAACACGACGAGCGGGAAGAGCGCGCCGCCCCAGAAGGGGTTCGGGACGAGCGTGTAGTTGCCGATCGTGAGGTCGAAGCTCGGCACGAGGCGCAGGGCGCCGATCAGCCAGCCGAGGTACCAGTCGGGCTGCGCGCCGTTCGTCGAGATGTAGGTGTGGTACGGCCCCCACAGCCAGATCGGGTTGATCTGCGCGAGGCCGCCGAGCAGGAACAGCACGCCGGCGGTGATCAGGAAGAGCCCGAGCGACCGCGGCGTCTGTCCGGGATACGTCGGCACGCCGACGAGCTTCCGCTCGCTCTGCCGCGGCCCCGCCTTGAACTGCGTGTGGTGCTTCAGCGCGACGAGGCCGAGATGGGCGGTCAGCAGCACGGCGATCAGCAGCGGGATCAGGAAGACGTGCGCGATGTACATTCGCGAGAAGAACGCCTCCGTCCCCGGGAACGGCCCGTGCCAGATCAGCTCGGCGAGGTTCGCGCCGAAGAAGGGAATCGACATCGCGACCGCGTAGCCGATCGCCAGGCCCATGCCTGACAGCAGGTCGTCCACGAGCGAGTAGCCGAGGTAGCCCTCGAGCAGCGAGACGAAGAGCATCGTGAGCCCGAGCACGTACGTCAGCTCGCGCGGCTTCCGGTACGCGCCGGTGAAGAACACGCGCAGCAGGTGCAGCACGATCGCCGCGACGAACACATCTGCCGCCCAGTGGTGGGTCTGGCGGATCAGGAGCCCCGCCCGGACGCTCATCGAGATGTCGAGCACCGAGTGGTAGGCCTCGCTCATCCGCTGACCTCGCAGCGGCGCGTACGGTCCCTGGTACGTGACCTGTTTCGTCGAGTCGGTGTAGAAGAGCGCGAGGTACGTCCCCGTCAGGACGAGGACGACGAAGCAGTAGAGCGCGACCTCGCCGAGCAGGAACGACCAGTGGTCGGGGAACAGGTACCGGAGCGTCTTCCGCAGAAGGGGCGCGTCGCCCGTCCGCTGGTCGAGGAACCTGACGAGCTTCCTGATCACGGGTTCGGCTTCCAGAGGCGGACGCCCCACCAGGACGGGCCGACCGGCTCGTCGAAGTTCCCCGTCGCGCGGAGGTGGCCGCGTGCGTCGATTCGGAGCGGCAGCATCGGCAGCTTCCGCCCGGCGGGCCCGAACGTCACCGTGCCGCCGTCGGAGGGATCGAACGTCGAGTAGTGGCAGGGGCAGACGAGGGCCGGCTTCGGCTCGACCGGCTGGAAGAGCGGCGCGCGGTAGAGCGAGATCGCGCACCCGGCGTGCGTGCAGACCTTCGAGTACGCGACGATCCCGTCGGCGGGATAGCTCGCGAGCGCGGGCGGGAGGTGCAGGCTGCTCTTCGGCAGGCGGACGAGGACGACGGCCGACCCGAGATCCTCCTTGTCCGCGCCTTCCGGGAACGCGGTGTAGAAGTCGTCTTCCTCGATGTCGGTCGCCTTCCACGGGCGCCCGGTCTCGTCGACGAGGCGGCGGCCGCGACGCCACGGCGTCCCGAGGAGCGGCGCTACCCGGAACACCGGCCCGAGCGAGACGGCCGGCGTGAGCAGCGCCACGCCCAGCGCGGCCGCCGCGCCTCCGAGCGACGCGACGAACAGCCGTTTGCGCGTGATGCGTCCGCCGCTTTCCTCGACGACCTGGACGAGCATTGCCTGCTCCTCCGGATGCTCCTCCTCCGGGTAGTCCTCCTCGAGCTCCTCGGTCACGACGAGCTGCCGCGCCGTTACGACGAGCCCGGCGCCGATCAGCACGAACGCGAGCCCGACCGCGGCGCCCATCAGCTGCGTCGGGTGCGGCAGGTCGTCGGCGAACCCGTACAGGAGCGGGAACGCGAGCGCGCACAGCGCGCCGAGCCCGAAGAGCGCGATCGCGACGAGCTCCCAGCCGGGGCGGCCCGGCTGCTCGGGCACGATCCGCTCCCGTTCCGGGAGCCTGGGGCGGCCGCGGCCGAACAGGAGCACCGCCGCGGACACGACCACGTCGCGGGCTCTACTCACGGCCGAGCCGCTTTCCGATCGTCATGCACGTGAACACGAGGGCTGCCGCCGCGAGCAGCCAGGTGACGAGACCCTCGGGCACCGGGCCGATGTGGCCGAGCGCCCAGCCGCCCCGGTCGTCCGGGTGCTTCGCGTACTCGACGTAGGCGACGATCGAGTCGAGCTGCGAGGGCGTGATCGCCTTCTTCGAGAACCGCGGCATCACGTTCGGCCCGATGCGAACGGCCTCGGCGACCTGTGTCGGCGTCGCGTCCTCGAGCGGCGGCGGGATCGCGCCCGTGACGTACCCGCCTTCGGCCACGATCTGGTGGCAGCCTGCGCAGTGGTCAGCGAACAGGTGCTGCCCCTCGCTGAGGTTCCCGCGCTCGGGATGCGGCTGCGGGATCGGCGGGCCGGGGCCGAGCGAGGCGACGTAGGCGACGAGGGAGCGGATCTGCTGCTCGTCGAAGAGGACGCGCGAGCGGCGCGGCTGCAGGCCGACGCTCTGCAGCGGCATGTAGCCGGTGCGCAGGTAGAAGTCGGCCGCCAGCGCCCCGACGCCTCGCAGCGACGGTGCGACGGCGTGCTGCTGCGTCTGGAGGCGACCGGGCCCGGCGCCGATCTCCTTGGACGGCACCACTCCGCTGCCGTTCATGCCGTGGCAGGAGACGCAGTAGCGCCCGTAGAGGTGCTCCCCCTGGGTCACGCTGGGCGCAGCGGAGGCGGACGGCACGACCGCGAGCAGGAGCACGACGGCGGCGAGTGCTCTCAGCTCTGGCGGCATGCGATGTCCGCGAGGTTCGCGGCCCCGTCGAGCAGGATGATCATCAGGACGATCGCGTTCGTGATCATCGCCGCGGCGCTGAAGAAGTGGATGCGTCCGGGCTTCACGTCGTTCTTCTCCTCGGGGTCCGGCGGGCCGTCGCCGAAGTCCTTCCCCCGGGTGCGGGTGAAGGCGACCACGGCGCACGCTTCGGCGACGACGACGAGCGTCGCCGCGACTCCCATGAGCGTCCCCTGGAACCACGGGTTCGAGATGTTCCAGCGGCTGCCGGCGGCGTTGCACTGCGCGAACGTGCCGCCGATGCCCGTTACGTGCGCGAGCGTCCAGGTGCTGGCGCCCGCGAGCAGGCCGACCCACTGGAGGAGCGCGAGCCGCTTCAGCGTCATGCGAACGCCGGAGACGTGACCGCGAGGATCACGACCCAGGTCAGGACGTTGACGAAGTGCGTGTACCACGTGATCGCCTGGAGCGCGTTCGCGCGGTAGGTGGTGATCCCGCGGGCGAGCTTCCACACGAGCCACAGGTCGAAGAGGATCCCGACGAAGACGTGGGCGTGGTCGGCCCCGAGCAGGACGTAGTGGATCGAGCTGTACGCGTTTCGGCTGATCGGCAGCTCACGGAGCTGGTTGCCGAAATCGTCGGCCTCGTAGGCGAAGTAGCCCGACTGGATCACGAGCGCCGCCACCACGAGAGCGCGCGTCAGCCCGAGCAGTCCCTCACGCACCGCGCGCCACGCTGCGTGCATCAGCACGCTCGTCGTCGTGAGAACCGCCACCATGACGAGCGGGATCACGATCTTCGGCTCGGGGTCGCCGTGCGGCGGCCAGACGGGGTTGTTGAACCGGAGGTAGAAGAACGTCCCGACGAACGCGCCGAACAGCACGCCTTCGCTGACGACGAACATCGCCATGCCCCACCACGCGGCCGGCGGCCCGCTCCGGCGCGCGACGGCGCGGCGCACGGGGTCACGCCCCGTGGAGGCGGTCGTGCGGGGAACGTCCCCGACCCGCCGCCCGCCGGCGACGTAGTCCCCCGAGGTCACTTCCCGCTCCGGGGCCGGCAAAGCCGGTGCCTCCGCTCTTCGATGAGCTCCATCACGCCTACGCTCACGCCTCCTGCGGCTCCTTCGAGTGCCAGCCGAAGAGCGTGAGGACGCAGCCGACCGCGAAGATGCCGGCCAGCCCGTACTTCTGGAGCACGAGCGCGACGAACACGAGCAGGAGCGACAGGCCGAGCAGCGGCGGCCACGGCGAGTCGTGGGGCATCTCGACGATCTCGTCGAACGTCGCGTCGACCGGCGACACCGCGACCTGCTCGTGCCCCTCCTGCAGGACGAGGATCCCGCTCGCGAGCTTCCTCCGGTCCTCGGCGCGGTCCTCGTCGTCCCAGTTCGCGTATGCGCTCGTCACGTACGGGATGACGGCGTAGTTGTACGGCGGCGGAGGCGACGACGTCGTCCATTCGAGCGTCGCGCCGTGCCAGGGGTCCGGCCCGGCCTCCGGCCCCTTGAAGTAGCTCCAGGCGAGGTTGCCGAGCAGGAGGAGGATCCCGGCGGCGGTGATGTAGCCGCCGATCGTCTCGACGAGGTTGTACGGCGCCCAGCCGAGGCCACTCGGGTACGTGTACTCGCGCCGCGTCATTCCGAGCAGGCCGAGGATGTGCATCGGGAAGAAGAGGAGGTTCGTCCCGACGAAGAGGATCCAGAAGCTGATCTGGCCGGGACGCTCGAAGTAGAGCTTCCCCGTCACCTTCGGGAACCAGTAGTACATGCCGCCGAAGATCGGGAAGACGGCGGCGCCGAAGATGATGTAGTGGAAGTGGGCGATGATGAAGTAGGTGTCGGTCACCTGCTGGTCGAACGGGATCGCCACGAACATGATCCCGGTGAGGCCGCCGGTGACGAACATGAAGATGAACCCGGCGATGAAGAGCAGCGGCGTCCTGAAGCGCGCCGTGCCGAGCACCATCGTCATGCACCAGGCGAACACCTGGATGGTCGACGGGATCACGACCATCGCCGTCGCCGCGCCGAAGAAGACCGCGGTGATGGTCGGCATGCCGGTCGCGTACATGTGGTGTGCCCACACACCGAAGCCGATGAACACGACGAGGAGCTCGGCGACCGCCACGAGCGGGAACGCCGTCACGCGACGTTGCGTGAACGCGGGGATGATCTCGGTCGCGATGCCGAACGCGGGGACGATGAGGATGTAGACCTCCGGGTGGCCGAACATCCAGAAGAGGTGCTGCCACAGGAAGGCGGACCCTCCGGCCGCCGTGTCGTAGAAGTGGGTGCCGACGTTCCGGTCGAGGAAGAGGAAGATCGTGTCGGCCGAGAGGAGCGGGAGCGCGACCAGGAGGCCGCCCGACGCCGCGAGGAACGCGAAGCAGAAGAGCGGCATCCGGTTGAACGACATCCCCGGTGCCCGTGACTTGAAGATCGTGACGATGAACTGCGCCGCGGTCAGCGACGAAGAGATGCTGTTGAAGATGATCGCGAGGCAGTAGAAGTCGATGTTCCGACCGGGATCGAACTCGCGGCTCGCCAGCGGCACGTAGTCGAACCAGCCGGCGTTCGGCGCGGTGCCGAGCGCGAGGCTGATGTAGAGGAAGATCCCCGACCCGAGGAAGACCCAGTAGCTGAGCGCGTTCATGCGCGGGAACGCCATGTCGCGCGCGCCGATCATCAGCGGGAGCAGGTAGTTGCCGAACGCTCCCGTGGTCATCGGGATGATGAAGAAGAAGATCATCGTCATCCCGTGGAGGGTGAACAGCTCGTCGTAGGTGCTCGGCGCGACGAGCCGCTCGTTCGCCTGCGCGAGCTGCGTCCGCATGATCAGCGCCTCGACGCCGCCTGCGCCGAAGAGGACGAGCGTCGTCCAGAAGTAGAGGAGCCCGATCTTCTTGTGGTCGGTGGTGGTGAGCCACCCGAGGATCCCGGGGCGGCCTTCCCACATCCGCTCGAGCAGCTCCATCCGCTCCGCGGCGGCCGGCGTCGGAGGGGTCGCGATCGCCACTACTTCAGGCCCTCGAGGTACGTGACGAGCGCGTCGAGCTGTGTCCCGTGCAGCCGCATGTCCGGCATCTGGTTCCCCGGCTTCACGTGCTGCGAATCCGTGATCCACTCGGCCAGGTCGGCGCGCGTGTTCGGGATCGCGAGCGCCGCGAGCGTCGTGCGCGTGCCGACGTGGGTGAGGTCCGGGCCGACGTCACCCGTCGCGGGCGTCCCGCGGATCGTGTGGCAGTTCGCGCAGGAGCTCGTCATGAACACGTGCTCCCCCTGCGTCTCCAGGCCCCCCGGCGGTGCCGGCGCCGGCTTCTGCTCCTGCGCGAGCCAGCGCCGGAAGACGCTCGGCGGGTCCGCGTAGACGTAGAACGCCATGTGGGCGTGCTGAAGCCCGCAGAACTCGTCGCACTGGCCGCGGTAGCGGCCGGCGGCGTCGGCGTACAGCTCGATCGCGTTGACCCTGCCCGGGATCGCGTCGATCGTCCGGTTCAGGCGCGGCACCCAGAAGCTGTGGATGACGTCGGCCGTCGTCACCTCCAGGCGGACCGGCGTCCGGACGGGGATGTGGAGCTCGTTCGCCGTGACCGCGCCGGTGCCCGCGTAGCGCACCTCCCACCACCACTGGTGGCCGATCACGCGGATCGTCATCCGCGTCGCGGCTTTCGCGGGGGCCTGGGTCGTCTTGATGACGAAGATGTCGGCGACGACGAACAGCGCGGCGATCAGCACGATCGGCATCACGACGCCCCCGCCGAGGACGACGCGGTAGGCGAGGCGCTCGCCCTCCTTCGGAGCGTGGCCGGGGCGCCTGTGGGCACGCCACCACGCCAGGAGCATGAGCGCGACGACGAGCGCCAGCCCGCCCCACGCGATGCCCATCATCCACCAGAAGAGCGTGGCGATGTCCGTCGCCTGGTGGCTCCGCGGCGCGAGCGCGTCCTGCTGCTCGTCGCACCCCGCGACGAGAAGGACCGAAGCCGCGAGGGCAAGCGAGACCGGCCGCGTCATCTCCCGCGGCCGTCGTACCCGTCAGCCGCGGCTGAAAACGGTTCGGGACGCGATGGACTCCATGTCGACGCCCCGGCTCGTCGTGTCGACGCGGATCAGCTCTCCCGGCAGGTCGAGCGGGTCCCAGAAGCCGGACTCGATCTTGCGTCGCACCTCCGCGGCGTCCTGGGGCCGGTCGTCGTGGCCGGGATGGCGCCCTCCGCTCGCCGACCGCTCCGCGAACGCGCGCACGAGCGCGTCGGTGTCGCCGCCGCAGTGGACCTGGACGATCCGCGCCTCGAGCGCCCGCAGCGGCCCGGTGTCGCTGTCGCGGTCGAAGTTCGACTCGACGAGCACGTCGACGCCGACGCGGAGGTTGCTCGCCGCGACCGAGTAGAGGATCGCGAGCGCGCATTCCTCGATCGCGCCCTAGTGTCTGACACCGGCCGTGTCAGACACCTACGTCGCGAGCAGCCGCCGCAGCACGTACGGGAGGATCCCTCCGTGGCGGAGGTACTCGCGCTCGCGCGGCGTGTCGAGCCGGACGCGCGCGCGGAACTCCGTCTCGTCCGCCCGCACCGTCACCTCGCGCGCCTCGGCGTCGTCGACGCCTGTGATCGAGAAGGTCTCGCGCCCGCTCAGCCCGAGCGAGTCCGGCGACTCGCCCTCCACGAACTGCAGCGGCAGCACGCCCATCATCAGCAGGTTCGAGCGATGGATGCGCTCGTACGACTCCGCGATCACCGCCTGCACGCCGAGGAGCCTCGGGCCCTTGGCCGCCCAGTCGCGCGAGGACCCCGAGCCGTACTCCTTCCCCGCGAGCACGATCAGCGGCGTGCCCTCCGCCAGGTAGCGCTGCGACGCGTCGTAGATCGTCATCTCCTCGCCCGACGGCACGTGCACCGTCCACGTTCCCTCCGAGCCGGGCACGAGCTCGTTGCGCAGCCGCACGTTCGCGAATGTCCCGCGCACCATCACCTCGTGGTTGCCGCGGCGCGCGCCGTACGAGTTGAAGTCCCTGCGCTCGACGCCGTGCTCGACCAGGTACCGGCCCGCAGGCGAATCGGGCCTGATCGCGCCCGCCGGCGAGATGTGGTCGGTGGTCACCGAGTCGCCGAGCCAGACGAGGCAGCGCGCGCCCTCGACGTCCGTCACCGTGCCCGGCTCCCGCGACATCCCCTCGAAGTACGGCGGGTGTCGGACGTACGTCGACTCCGGCTGCCACTCGAACAGGTCTCCGGTGGGGACGGGAAGCGACCGCCAGGTGTCGTCGCCCGTGAACACGTCCTCGTACGTCGCGGCGAACTGCTCCGCGCGCACCGACGCGGCGATCGTGTCGCTCACCTCCTGCGCGCTCGGCCAGATGTCGCGCAGGTAGACGTCCTCGCCGTCCGCGCCGACCCCGACCGGCTCCGTCTCGAAGTCGACGTCCATGCGGCCGGCGAGCGCGTAGGCGACCACGAGCGGCGGCGACGCGAGGTAGTTCGCCTTGACCTCGGGGTGGATCCGCGCCTCGAAGTTCCGGTTGCCGGAGAGCACCGAGCAGACGACGAGGTCGCCCTCGGCGACGGCGGCTGAGATCTCGTCGGCGAGCGGTCCCGAGTTGCCGATGCAGGTCGTGCAGCCGTAGCCGACCGTGTTGAACCCGAGCTCGTCGAGGTATTCCTGCAGGCCGGATTGCTCGTAGTAGCGCGTCACGACCTTCGATCCCGGCGCGAGCGAGGACTTGACCCACGGCCTCCGCTCGAGGCCGCGCTCGACGGCGTTGCGGGCGAGCAGGCCCGCGGCCACCATCACCTGGGGGTTCGAGGTGTTCGTGCACGACGTGATCGCCGCGATGACGACGGAGCCGTGGTCGAGCTCGTAGCCGGTGCCGCGCACCGGGACGCGCTTGTGCCCCGGTGCGGCCGCCGTCGCGACCGGCGCGCCGTCGGGGAGCGCCTCCCCGGCCGGCTGCTGCTCCTGCGTGGGGTCGGAGGCGGGGAAGGTGTCGGCGACGGCGCGGTCGTGCGACCCGTTCGGGTAGTCGACGCCGAACGTCCCGAGCGCGTCGAGGAACGCCTTCTTCGCGCTCGCGAGGGGCACGCGGTCCTGCGGGCGGCGCGGGCCGGCGAGCGACGGCTCGACGTCGCCGAGATCGAGCTCGACGACCTGCGAGTACGTCGCCGGCTCGGACGGGTCGTGCCAGAGCAGGTTCTCCTTGCAGTACGCCTCGACGAGCGCGATCCGCTCCGGCGGGCGCCCCGTCAGCTTCAGGTAGTCGAGCGTCACCTGGTCGACGGGGAAGAAGCCGCACGTCGCGCCGTACTCGGGCGACATGTTCCCGATCGTCGCGCGGTCGGCGAGCGGGAGCGCGGCCACGCCCTCGCCGAAGTACTCGACGAACTTCCCTACGACGCCCGTCCGGCGCAGGATCTCCGTGACGGTCAGCACGAGGTCGGTCGCCGTGGCGCCGTCCGGCAGCGCGCCGGTCAGCCTGAACCCGACGACCTGCGGGACGAGCATCGACAGCGGCTGCCCGAGCATCGCCGCCTCCGCCTCGATGCCGCCGACGCCCCAGCCGAGGACGCCGAGCCCGTTGACCATCGTCGTGTGCGAGTCGGTGCCGACGAGCGTGTCCGGGAACGCGACGCCGTCCCGTTCGTCGACGACCCGCGCGAGGTACTCGAGGTTCACCTGGTGGCAGATGCCCGTCCCGGGCGGCACGACCTTGAACCCGCTGAACGCCGTCTGGCCCCAGCGCAGGAAGAGGTACCGCTCGCGGTTCCGCTCGAACTCGAGCTCCACGTTCTTCTCGAAGGCCATGCGCGATGCAAACGCGTCGACCTGCACCGAATGGTCGATCACGAGCTCCGCGGGGATGAGCGGGTTGATGCGCTCGGGGTCGCCTCCGAGGTCGGCCATCGCGTTGCGCATCGCCGCGAGGTCGACGACCGCCGGGACGCCGGTCAGGTCCTGGAGCAGGACGCGCGACGGCGCGAACGAGATCTCGTTCGCGGGCTCGGCCCTCGCGTCCCAGCGCGCGACCGCCTCGACGTCGGCGTCGTCGCCGTTCCGCAGCACGTTCTCGAGCAGCACCCGGAGCGTGTACGGGAGCCGGGCGACGTCGTAGGAAGCCTGCAGCTCGGACAGGCGATGGATCTCGTACGACCGGTCGCCGACGCGGAGTGTGGACGGCGAGGCCACACCCCGATTCAAGCAGAAGCCCTGCGTGCGCCAGAGCGCGAGCCCGACTTCGCCTGCGTGAAGCGCGTGATCGTGATCAGGCCGATGCCGCCGACCATGTTCCCCGCTGCGGCGAGGAAGAAGTTCCCGACGACGAAGCTCCACGGGATGTGCGCCCCGAACCGGATGCCGAAGATCAGCTCGATCGTCACCACGATCACGTGGTTCAGGTGCGCGAGCGCGAGGAACGCGCCCGTCACCCACGCGACGGTGAGGCGGATGCCGACCGAGTCGTGCCCCTCGACGAACCACGTCATCGCGGTGATCAGCGCGCCGGCGAACACGGCGCTCGCGAACAGCGCGAGCGTCCCGTTCGCGTGGATCTTCTGCGCGACGTCCGTGAGCACCCGGCCGGAGCCGCCGGGCAGCACGCCGTGCGTCGACACGATGAGGGCGATGACGAGGCCCGCGAGCACGTTGCAGACCGGCGACACGGTCCAGAGCTCGCCGATCTTCCACCACGCGTTGCGCGGCTTCCCCTGCAGCCCGGCGAGCGGGACGAGGAAGTTCTCGGTGAAGAGCTCCGCCCGGCCGACGACGAGGAAGATGAACCCGACGCCGAACCCGAGCGCACCCGCGACGCCCGCCGCGTCCTTGCCGAAGTGGTGCTCGAGCGGCGACGCGAGCACCGCGATCAGGATCACGCCGCAGGCGATGTCGAACCCGGCCGCGAGCGCCGTCGCGACGAGCTCGACGAACGGCCGCTCGAGCCGCCGCTCGCCCTCCAGCCGCGTCTTCTCGAAGATCTCCTCGGGCTCGGGGACCGCGCTCACGTGCTCCGCTCCCGGCGGCGGCAAAGCCGCCGCCGTCGCTCCCTGGTGAGCTCCGTCGAGCCTGCGCTCACAAGAGCTGTTTCGCGAAGTCGACGAACTCGTCCTGGTTCGTGCTCACGTCGTGGAGGCAGACGTGCGTGAACCCGGCCCGCTCGAACTCCTCGATCTTCTCGCGCCACTCCGTGAGGTCGTTGCCGAGCACGAGCGCGCCTTCGACGTCCTCCTCCCGCACGAGCTCGGCCACCGCCTCGAAGTCGCGCGGCAGCGCGAGCTCCTGCGACAGCGACCCTCCCATCGCGGTGTTCGGAGAGCGCTGCTGCGCCACGCGCTTGGCCGTCGCGGCGTCCGGGGCGAAGCAGCCGGTGACCTTGCCGTAGAGCGGGCCCTTGCCGCCCGCGTCCTTGTACTTCTTCACGATCTCGGCGTCGGCCGACGTGTTCATGTAGCCGTCGCCCTTCCGCGCCGCGAGCTCGGCCGCGTCGGGCGCCGCCGCGGCGACCACGATCGGCGGCGGGCCCTCCGGCGCGTCGTACAGCTTCAGCTGCTCGACGGTGTAGTGCTTGCCCCGGAACGTCTCGTAGTCGCCGCCGAGGAGCGCGCGGATGACGTCGATCGCCTCCTCGAGCATCTCGAGCCGCTCGTCCGCGCGCGGCCAGCGGCCGCCGAGCACGTGCTCGTTCAGGTTCTCTCCGGTGCCGACGCCGAGGAAGAACCGGCCGTCCATCAGCGACTGCGCCGTCGCCGCCGCGTGGGCGACGATCGCCGGGTGGATGCGGATCAGCGGGCACGTGACCGCGGTGCCCAGGCGAATCCGCTCGGTCGCGTTGGCGATCGCGCCGATCACGCCCCACACGAACGGGCTGTGACCCTGCTCGTTCACCCACGGATGGATGTGGTCCGAGATGAGGAGGTGCTCGAAGCCGGCCTCCTCCGCGCGGACCGCGTTGGCCACGAGGTCCTTCGGTGCGTGCTCCTCCGACGACAGCCAGTAGCCGATGTGCACGTCACCCGGCGTACCGGTCCAGCGGGGCTGTCAAACTCCATATCGGATGCCGATCGAACGCCACATCGTCGCGCTCGGCGGCGGCGGCACGAGCGAACAGATCGATCTCATGCACCGCTACGTCCTGGAGCTGACGGGTGCCGGGCGGCCGCGGATGCTGTTCGTGCCGACGGCGGCCGCCGACGACGCCTCGTACACGCTCTGGTTCTACGAGTGCTTCGGGCGCCGCGCGGAGTGCTCGCACCTCGCGACGTTCCCGTGGCCGCCCGCCGACCTGCGCGACCGGGTCCTCGAGCAGGATGCGATCTGCGTCAGCGGCGGCAACACCGCCAACATGCTCGCGATCTGGCGCGTCCACGGCATCGACGCGCTGATGCGCGAGGCGTGGGAGCGCGGGACGGTCCTGTGGGGGCAGAGCGCAGGGATGATCTGCTGGTTCGAGGCGGGCGTGACCGACTCGTTCGGGCCGCAGCTCGAAGGAATGGACTGCCTTGGCTTCCTGCCCGGCAGCGCGTGCCCGCACTACGACGGCGAGGAGCGCCGGCGACCGCGCTACCGCGAGCTCGTCGCGGGCGGGTTCCCGGAGGGGATCGCCGCCGACGACGGTGTAGCGCTGCACTACGTGGGTACGGAGCTGAGCGAGATCGTCACGTGCCGTCCCGGCGCGACCGCGTACCGGGTGACGCGCGACGGCGAGGAGAGACTCGACGCGAGGGAGCTCACGTGAACGCACAGCGCGCAGCAGAGATCCAGGTGGTGCTCGAGGGCGTTCCGCTGCCGGCGACGCGCGACGAGCTGATCCGGTACGCCCGGGCGGAGTCGGCCGACGCCGCCGAGCTTCTCGAGCCGCTTCCGGAGGGCGAGTACGACCGGCTCGACGCGGTCGGCGAGGCGCTGACGCACGCGCCGCGCCCGCCCCAGCCGCCCGGAAAGCCGCCGCGCCCGGAGAGCGGCAAGCCGCCGGGCGGCGACGACTACCTGAACCCCGCTCCGAGGCGGGGCGCGGTGCGGCCGTCCGCCCCGCGGACGCACCCGCCGCAGATGGTGCTCGAGGAGCAGACGCAGCTCCAGCAGAAGCAGCAGCGCCGGCAGGAGGGCTGACGCCTACCGGATCGCCGGCTTCTCGACCGCGAGCCGCGAGAGGCGGTCCGACTGGCGCGCGAGCTTCTCGAGCGCTGCGACCTCCTCCTGCAGGTTCGCGCGCAGGAGGCCTCCGACGTCCTCCGCGCCCAGCGCGTCGGCGAGCCGGATCGCCGCCTCGTACGCGTTGATCTCGTAGTGCTCGGTGCCCATCGCCGCGGCACAGGTCACGCCCGGGCGCAGTCCGGACGCGACATCAGGAATCGTCGACTCGCGCTCGGTGACGAGGCCGTCGAGGCCGAGCGCGGGCTTTCCGGAGGGCTCGGCCTCGAGTGCTCCGAACGCCTCCCTGACCCGCTCCACGTGGCGGTAGGTCTCCTCGAGGTGCTCCTGCACGAGCCGGCGGAGCTCGTCGTCCTTGATCTCGTGGACGAGGAGCGGGAGGACGCGCCGCGAGAGCGTCTCCTCGACCGTCAGGAGCTTGCCGAGATCCTCCAGCAGCAGGTCGTGCGCGGTCTCGACCTGCGGCGGGATCTTCACCGCCGGCGTCTTGCCGGGAATCGAGCTCATCGGGCTCCATCTCCTTTCCGCTTCGCGAGCCGCTCCTTCTGCGGGATCACCGTGTAGCGCGGGTCGCGCGCCGACTGGAAGCCGGCCTTGAAGACCGACCAGCGGAGCGCCAGCTCGCCCGCGAGCACGAGCACGCCGCCCGCGGCCGCGGCCGCACGGCTCTGCGCTCCGCGCCGGGCGAGCAGGGCCGCGCCCGCGGCGGTGGCCGCCTTCGCGATCCGCGCGTACCGGCCCGACTGCCCCTGCTTGTACACCTCGCCGACGAAGCCGAGCTTCCGCTCCATGAGCGCCGACAGCGCGAGCGCCGCCGCCGAGCCGCCGATCGCTGCGCGTCTCGCCGGTGCGGCTGCGTCCGTCGGCGTGGCGATCGCCGCGGCCGCGCCCGCCGTCGCCGCGGCGCTCGCGCCGAAGAGCCACGGCAGCTCGTCACGGGCCTCGCTCCAGACCGGGATGGCGGTGTTCGCGACGAGCGCGCCCGTGTAGGTGGCAAGAGGCGGGCCCGCGAGGAACGACACGAGCTCCGCGGCCCACTTGATCGGACGCATTCGGTGGACGAGCGGGAGCGGGTCGAGGAGCTCCATCACCGCCGCCGTCGTCGACGCGCCGCCGGAGACGAACAGGATCCACGAGCCGACGCTCATCGGCGAGGTCACCTTGAACATCCGCAGCATGTTCAGGAAGCGCTCCGGCCGGCCGAGGTCCGAGACCAGCAGGATCGGCGAGGCGACGTCGGCCGCGGCGCCGATCAGGAGCGAGCTCTTCGCGAGCCGCTCGTTGCCCGTCACCCGTGCGACTCCGTGCAGGACGGAGGACGCGCCTGCGATGCCGCCCGTCCAGAAGTAGAACGGGATCTCCGGCTGCCACACGGGCTCCTTCACGATCGGGCGCCCGTAGTAGGAGTCCATGCGCGTGCCGAGCTCGGTGACCGAGCCGCGCCAGTCCGTCGTGCCCGGCGGCCGCGTCATTCCCGTCCTCCGACGAACGCGGCCGCGACGCCGACGACGACGGCCGCGGCCGCGAGCGCGGTCGACCGCCAGAGTCGCGGGAGGTGCTTCGTCGGCACGACGGGGTCGGGCGGGAGGCCGTACACCTCCGGCTCGTCGAGCAGGAGGAAGAACGCGCCGAACCCCCCGACGCCGTCGGAAGGATCCTCGCCGTAGAGGCGCGCGCCGTTCCACCGCTCGGCGCGCAGCTTCTCGAGCCGCTTCTCCGCGCGCTCGCGCAGCTCGTCCAGCTCCCCGAACTGGATCGAGTCCGTGGGGCACGCCTTCGCGCACGCCGGCTCGTGGCCGCCCTTGAGGCGGTCGTAGCAGAGCGTGCACTTCCAGACGCGGCCGTCCTCCTTCTTGCCGAAGAGCGGCAGCGCGAGCGGCGCGTCGTCGGGCGAGCGCGGCAGGTCGCGCTTGTCGAGCACGCCGAAGGGGCACGCGGGGACGCAGTACCCGCAGCCGTTGCACACGTCCTGCTGGACGACCACCGTGCCGAACTCGGTGCGGAAGAGCGCGCCGGTCGGGCAGACGTCGAGGCAGCCGGCGTGCGTGCAGTGCTTGCAGACGTCCGACTCCATGAGCCAACGGAGCGGCTCGGGGCCGCCGTCGAGCGTCGCCGTGTCGCCGTCGAGGTGGAGGGGCTTCTTCTGCTCGACGAACGCGACGTGCCGCCAGCTGTTGGCGCCGAGGGCCGACGTGTTGTCGTAGCTCTCGCCGGTCCACACGAGGCCGTCCTCGGGGATCAGGTTCCACTCCTTGCAGGCGACCTCGCAGGCCTTGCAGCCGATGCAGATCGAGGTGTCGGTGAAGAACCCGACGCGCGGCTTCGCCTCCGCGCCGTAGGTGTCCGGCCACGCGGCTGGTGCGCCCGTGGGCTCCGCGAGCGCCGTCATGTCGCCCGCTCCGTCTGCGGCTCCACGCGCGCGTCGTGCTCGCGGCGCGACTGCGCCTGCTCGCGCAGCTCCCCGACGAACTCCGGCAGCCTCGCGCCGCGCGGCCGGCGCCCGGGCCTGATGTCGCAGGTGAACGCCTTCACCTCCTGGATGTGCACGTTCGGGTCGAGCGCCATGTGCGTGAGGTCGTTGGCCGCGCCGCCGGTCGTGAGCCCGCGCTGGCCCCAGTGGTAGGGCAGGCCGACCTGGTGGTGGACCTTGCCGTCGACCGTCACCGGGCGCATGCGGTCGGTGACCATCACGCGCGCCTCGATCGCGGAGCGCGCCGTCACGATCGTCGCCCAGCCGCCGTGCTCGAGCCCGCGCTCCGTCGCGAGGTCGGGGTGCACCTCGACGAACATCTGCGGCTGCAGCTCGGACAGGTACGGCGTGAACCGCGTCATCCCGCCCGCCGTGTGATGCTCGGTGAGGCGGTACGTCGTCGCGACGTAGGGATAGACCTCGGCGCCCGGCTCGCCGTCGACCGGGTTGTAGGGGTCCTCCGCCAGGTCGTTCTCCTGCCGCCGCGGGTTCGCGCGCTGCGAGTAGAGCGGGTTGTCGAAGGGCGACTCCTGCGGCTCGTAGTGCGTCGGCAGCGGGCCGTCGACGAGCCCCTGCGGGACGTAGAGCCACCCGAGCCCGTCAGCCTGCATGACGAACGGCGCGTCGCCGCGGATCGCGTCCGGCCCCTTCGCGTCGTCCGGCGGCACGTAGTCCGGCGGCTTCTGCTCCTCGAAGTCGGGCGTGTCGTAGCCCGTCCACTTCCCCTGCTCGGCGTCCCACCAGACGAGCGCCTTGCGGTCCGACCACGGCTTCCCCTCGGGATCCGCCGACGCGCGGTTGTAGATCAGGTGGCGGTTCGCCGGCCACGCCCAAGCCCACTGCAGCGCGACGTACGCCTGCTCCCAGTGCGGGACCCGCCGCGCGGCCTTGTTCTCACCGCCGCCGTAGACGCCGCAGTAGATCCAGCAGCCGCAGCTCGTCGACCCGTCGGCCTTCAGCAGCTTGTACGCCGCGAGCGCCTGCCCCTTGTCGTCGAAGCCGTTGATCTCCTGCAGGACGGCCTCGGCGCTCGGCTCCTCGATCTGGCCGCTCGTCGGGTAGCCCCACTGCAGCTCCAGGATCGGACGGTCCTTCGCGTCCTCGGATTCCTTCAGACGCTCCTGGATCATCTTCCCGAGGTGGAAGTAGAACCAGAGCTCCGACCGGCAGTCCTCCTTCGGCTCGACCGCGCGGAAGTGCCACTGCAGGAGCCGCTGCGTGTTCGTGAAGGAGCCGTCCTTCTCGAGGTGCGAGGCGGCCGGGAGGAAGAAGATCTCGGTGCCGATCGTCTCGGGTGCAAGCTCGCCCGACTCGACCTCCGGGCTGTCGTACCAGAAGGCGGCCGTCTCGGTCTCGACGAGGTCGCGGACGACGAGCCAGTCGAGCCGTGACAGCCCGAGCCGCTGCGCCTTCGCGTTCGCGGACCCGATCGCGGGGTTCTCGCCCGCGACGATGTAGCCCTTCACGTTCCGCTCGAGCATCTGCCCGACGGTCCAGTAGTTCGAGTTGTCGTCGTCGACGCGCGGGAGGTAGTCGAAGCAGTAGTCGTTGTCCTGCGTGGCGTTCGGCCCCCACCACGACTTCAGCAGCGAGACGATGTACGCGTCCGCCTTCCCCCACCAGCCCGTCGGCGCAGTCGACGCGTCGATGTACTCCTTCAGGCCGCCGTAGTCCTTCGCGTGCGGCATCGTCAGGTAGCCCGGCAGCAGGTTGAACAGCGTCGGGATGTCGGTCGACCCCTGGATGGACGCGTGGCCGCGCAGCGCGAGGATCATCCCGCCGGGGCGGCCGATGTTCCCGAGCAGGAGCTGGATGATCGACGCCGTCCGGATGATCTGGACGCCGACCGTGTGCTGCGTCCAGCCGACGGCGTAGCAGAACGAGCCCGTGCGCTCGCGTCCCGAGTTGCGGCAGACCTCCTCGCAGTACCAGAGGAAGTCCTCGACGCTGCAGCCGCACGCCGCCGCGACGAACTCGGGCGTGTAGCGCGCGTAGTGCCGCTTCAGGATCTGGAAGACGCAGCGCGGATGCTGGAGCTCCCGGTCCTCCTCGGGCGGCGAGCCGTGCTCGAGGCGGCCGTAGCTCGCCTCCTTCTTGCCCGGCTTGAAGCCCTTCTCGCGCTGCCCGGCGGAGCCGTGGACCTGCGTCCCCTTGTACTGCCACGTCGTGACGTCGTACTCGCCCTCGTCGGGCGACCACCCGGAGAAGAGCCCGTCGCCCTCCTCCGTGTCCTCGAACTCGTCGTCGACGATGACGCGCGCGTTCGTGTAGTGCTTGACGTACTCGTCGAACCAGCGGCCGTTCTCGAGGATGTAGTTGACGACGCCGCCTAGGAACGCGATGTCGGAGCCGGCGCGGATGCCGATGTGCTTCGTCGCCATCGCGCTCGTGCGCGTGAACCGCGGGTCGACGTGCACGACCGTGGCGCCCCGCTCCCTGGCCTCCATCACCCACTGGAACCCCACCGGGTGGTTCTCGGCCATGTTCGAGCCCATGATCGTGATGACGTCGGCGTTCTGGAGGTCCTGCTGGTAATCGGTGGCCCCGCCTCGTCCGAACGAGGTGCCCAGACCGGGCACCGTCGAGCTGTGTCATATGCGGGCCTGGTTCTCGACCTGCACGATCCCGAGCGCGGTGAGGAGCTTCTTCATCAGGTAGTTCTCCTCGTTGTCGAGCGTCGCGCCGCCGAGGTTGGCGATGCCCATCGTCCGTCGCGCCGGCTTCCCGTCGGGCGTCTCCTCCTCCCACGTCTCGTCGCGCGTCCGGAGGATCCGGTCGACGATCATGTCCATCGCCTGCTCGAGCGGGAGCTCCTCCCACTGCGTCGCGTACGGCCGCCGGTACTTGACCTTGTACTCGCGGAGCGGGCCGTCGTGCATGTTCTTGGACGCGGCGCCCTTCGGGCAGAGGCGCCCGCGCGAGATCGGGCTCGCCGGATCGCCCTCCACCTGGATCACCTCGCCGTCCTTCACGTAGACGAGCTGGGCGCAGCCGACGGCGCAGAACGGGCAGATCGACTGCGCGACGTGGTCGGCGTGCGCGATGCGCGGCTGCAGGCTACGGGATCGCTCCGACTGCGCCGCCTTGCCGAGGCCGAGCGGGTCGCCCTCGCGGAGCTGCCGCACGACCGGCCAGGACTCGAGGAGCTTCGTGAAGCCCACGGCACGGCTGTTCCGTGCAATGGACGCGCCGAAACGTATCGCCCTGCGAACTACTCCGCGAGCGAGTCGATGACGCGCCGCAGTTGCGCCCGCTCGGGCCCGAGCGCGTCGTGGACCGCGTCCAGCTTCTCTTCTCCGAGCCGCGTCAGCGAGAGGAACGTCACGCGTCCGTCCTCCCGGGAGGGCGAACGGGCGACGAGCCCCGCGACTTCTGCGCGCTGGACGAGCTCGGTGACCGCGCTCTGCGTGAGCGAGAGCAGGCGCACGAGGTCCGAAACGGTCGTCGTCCCGGTGCTCGACCCTGCGATCTGCAGCAGGAGCTGGTGCTGGCGCGGCGTGATCCCCGCTCGGCGCGCGGCCTCCTCGCTGTGCCGGAGGAAGCGGCGGAGCTCGGCCCGGAAGGCCGCGGCGGCGCGATAGCGGTTCTCCGCCATCGGCACGTTTTTGCACCTACACACGATGGAAATCAAGGTCCGTGCCGGCGCTCGCCCGCTTCGTGACGTGGACCTGTGCGCTCGAGCTGCTCTGGGCGGTGTTCGTCGGGACCACCCAGAGCACGGAGCTGATCGCCGGGGCGATCGCGTCCGTCGTCGTGGCGCTCTTCGTCGAGGCGCTGCGGCGCGTGGGGCTGCTGCGGTTCCGCTGGTCGGGCAGCGCCGTCGCGAGCACGTGGCGCGTACCGGGACACGTCGTCTTCGACTGGGTCCTCGTCTTCGGGATCCTCCTGCGGCGGCTCGCGGCGGGCCGGCGCGTGCGCGGCGTGTGGCTGACCGTCCCGTTCGAGGAGGAGCAGGGCGCCCGCGGCCGGTTCAGGCGCGCGCTCGCAGCGGCCGTCGAGAACGAGACGTCCAACGGGATGGTCGTCGACCTGGAGAACGGCCGCGCCCTCCTCCACTCGCTCGACACGAGCGTCAGCACGGGCAGGCAGGTTCTGTGAACGCCTTCCTCTGGGCGGGCACGGCGCTCGTCGCGCTCGAGCTGCCGCTGCTCCTGTTCGCCTCCCGGGCGCCGAGGCTGGACGCGCTCGTCGCCGTCGAGGCCGGCGGCTCGATCTGGGCGCTCGCGCTCGTCCTCCTCTCCCAGGGGTTCCACCGGACCGCCTACACCGTGCTCGGCCTCGTCGCGGCGGTCCTCTCGTTCGCCGGCTCGATGGTGTTCGTGCGCTTCTTCGAGAAGGAGCTCGACCGGTGAGGGCGGCGGCCGTCGACGCGCTCCTCGCCGCGACCGTGCTGTCCGAGGCGCTGTCGGTCCTCGGCGTGTTCGCGGCGGCGACGATCTACGACCGCCTGCACTACGCCGGCGCGACCACGTCGGTCCCGCCGTTTCTCGTCTTCGTCGCGATCCTGCTCAAGCAGCCGCATCCGTACACGAACCCGGTGTGGAACGCGCTCTTCGTCGCCGTGGCGCTGTTCTTTCTCAACGGCGTGCTGACGCACGCGATCGCGCGCGTGGCGCGGCAGCGCGAGGCGAAGGACGTCGAGCTGTGACGGTCGCCCTCTGATGGTCCCGCTCCAGAGCGTCGCGATCCTGTTCGTCGCGCTCGGCGCTCTGTGCGTCGCGCTCGCGCGCGACGTCGTGCGTCAGGCGATCCTCTTCTCGCTCTACGGCTTCGCGCTCGTCGTGCTCTTCCTCGTCTTCCAGGCGCCCGACGTGGCGCTGTCGGCGCTCGTCGTCTCGGGGATCGCGTACCCGCTCGTCCTCGTCGGCGCGATCGCGCGCGTCGCCGCGCAACGCAGGCGGAGGAGCGAGTGAGCGCGCGGCTCCGCCTGGCGGTCTTCGGTCTCGGCGCGCTCGGCGTCGGGTTCCTGCTGGTTTGGGGGGTCGCGGACCTGCCGTCGTTCGGCCACTACGCCGGCCCCTACGGCGACATCATCGCGAAGCTCGTCGAGCCGCAGCGGCACATGGCGAACGCCGTCACGGCCACCGTCTTCGACTACCGCGGGTTCGACACGATGGGGGAGGAGCTGATCCTCTTCTCCGCTGCGTCGGCGGTGGCGATGCTCCTGCGGGAGACGCGTGAGCACGACACGAGCGACATCGTCGACGCGGTCCGCAGCGACGGCGTCAACGGCTTCGGAGTCCTCGCGTCGATCGCCACCCTGCTGCTCGCGCTGTACGTCGTCTCACACGGGTTCGTGTCGCCCGGCGGGGGCTTCCAGGGCGGCGTGGTCGTCGCCGGCGCCTTCGCGCTTGTGTTCCTGACGACGGAGTACCAGGCGTACACGCGCATTGCGTCGACGAAGCTCGCCGAGCCGCTCGAGTCGTTCGGCGCCGGGGCGTACGTCGGCCTGGGGCTGATCGCGTTCGCGTTCGGCCTCGCGTTCATGCAGAACTTCATGCCGCTCGGGGTCACGGGCCGCCTTCGTTCGGGCGGGAGCGCTGCGCTCGTCAACTGGGCGTCGGCGCTCGCGGTCGCAGGCGGCTTCCTCCTGATCTTCGGCGAGTACCTCGAGGAGAACATGGCCGCCCGCTACCGCAGGGACCGGCGCCCGTCATGAGCCTCCTCCCGTACCTGCTCTCGGTGTGGATCTTCCTCGTGGGGCTGTACGGGATCGTCACGAGCCGCAACCTGATCCACGTCACCGTCTGCGTCAGCCTCTGCCAGTCCGCGACGTACGTTCTCCTGCTCGCGATCGGGTACCGGAAGCATGCGACCGCGCCGGTCTTCGGCGACATCCCGACGAGCCGGAAGACGGTCGACCCGGTCGTGCAGTCGCTCACGCTGACGGACATCGTCGTCGCCGTCGCGGTGTCGGCGCTGCTGCTCGCCCTCGCGCTGAAGACGTTCGAGCACGAGGGGTCGCTCGACCCCGCCGAGGTCGTGGAGCTCCGCGGGTGACGCCGCTCATCCCGCTGGTGGTGGCGATCCCGCTGCTCGTCGCGACGCTCGCGACGCTCGTCGGCAAATGGATCGTCGGAGTCGTCGCCGACGTCGTCGGCTTCGCCGCGGCGGCCGTGCCGCTTGCGCTGGCGGCGATCGTGCTGGCGCGCACCGGCGGCCACATCCTCTCCTACTGGTTCGGCGGCTGGCGCCCGCGTGCCGGCAGCTTCCCGGTCGGGATCGGGTGGGCCGTCGACTCGCTCGGCGCGGCGTTCGCCGTCCTCGTGCTGGCGCTCCTGCTCGTCGCTCTCGTCTTCTCGTGGCGGTACATGGAGGAGGAGCGCTACCTCTACGTCGCGCTGATGCTCGTGTTCGGGGCGGCGATGGCCGCGTTCGTCCTGAGCGGCGACATCTTCAACATGTTCGTGTTCTTCGAGCTGATGAGCGTGGCGGCGTTCGCGCTCACGGCGTACAAGGTCGAGGAGCCGAGCCCGCTGCAGGGCTCCTTCAACTTCGCGGTCGCGAACACGCTCGGCGCGTTCCTCGTGCTGTTCGGGATCGCGCTCCTCTACGGGCGGACCGGCGCTCTCAACCTGGCGGAGATCGGGCAGCGGCTGACGTTCGAGGGCAAGCACGACGGCGTCGTCGTCGCCGCGTTCGCGCTGATCACGTGCGGCTTCCTCGTGAAGGCGGCGATGGTGCCGTTCCACTTCTGGCTCGCCGACGCGCACGCGGTCGCGCCCGCGCCGGTGTGCGTCCTCTTCTCCGGCGTGATGGTCGAGGTCGGGATCTTCGCCGTCGCGCGCATCTTCTGGACCGTCTTCGCAGGCGTGCTCGGGCAGTTCGAGCATCCGATCCGCGACGTGCTGCTCGGTGTCGGCGCCGTGACCGCGATCCTCGGTGCGGTCATGTGCGGCTTGCAGCGGCACCTCAAGCGGCTGCTCGCGTACTCGACGATCGCGCACGCCGGCTGCTTCCTGATCGGCGTCGCCCTGCTGACGCCGGACGCCCTCGCCGGCTCGGCGGTCTACGTCCTCGCGCACGCGCTGGCGAAGGGCGCGCTCTTCCTGGTCGGCGGGATCCTGCTCGTCGCGCGCGGCAACATCGACGAGCTCCAGCTGTTCGGGCTCGGCCGGCGGCTCTGGCCCGCGGCCGTGGCCTGGTTCGTCGCCGCCCTCGCGCTCGCGAGCCCGCCCTTCCTCGGCACCTTCACCGCGCATGCGCTGATCGACGACGCCGCGTCCGTCGCGGGGTACTGGTGGCCGCCCGTCGTGATCGCGGTGGCGACGATCGGGTCGACCGCTGCGATCGTGCGGGCGGGGCTGCGCGTCTTTCTCGGCGTCGGCGACCGCGACGACCCGCTGCTCTCGCAGGAGCCGTCCGAGAGCCCGCCGCCCGAGGAGCGGCCGCGGCTCGGCCTCATGTACGCGGTCACGCTCCTGCTCGCGCTCGGCGGCCTCGCCACCGGCGCGTGGACGGGGCTCGCGGCGAAGGCGATGCAGGCCGCGCACACCTTCACCGACCAGCTCTCGTACGCGCATGCCGTCCTCGACCATCACGCCCCGGCCCCGCCGCCGCCGGGCCAGTGGCGCACGACGACGGAGGCCCTCGTCTGGGCGGCCGTCACGCTTGCCGGGTCGATCCTGCTCGGCGCGGCCTCGACGGTCCGCAGCCGGCTTCCGCAGGCGGCGAGCGACGCCCTCGCGCGCGCGCTGGCGCCGCTCCGCGCCGTCCACAGCGGCCACATCGGCGACTACGTCGCGTGGCTCGCGTTCGGCACCGGCGTGATCGGCGGGCTGTTCGCGCTCACGATCCGCTGAGCGCCGCTTCGAGCGCGCGCAGATCGTCCGCGTCGTTGTAGCCCTGCACGGAGACGCGCAGCACCCAGCCGTGCGGCGTCTCGAAGACCGGCACCTCGATCCGGTGCTCGTCGTACAGCGCGCGCTTGAGCGCCGGGGGATCCGGATGGTCGACCCGGAACCCGCGCATCTGCACGAACCCGTCCGCCAGCGGCTCGAACGGAAGCTCGAGTGACGCGAGCAGCTCGTGGCAGCGCGCCCGCACCGCCTCCCAGTCGTGCTCGGCCTGGAACGCGATCGCCGCGGGAACGGCCAGGTAGGCGGACGGGTCGCGTGTGCCCTGCCAGCGGTGGCGCTCGTGGAACGCCTTCGCGTCGAGCCAGTCCCACGAGACGACGGCCGGGTCGACCAGGTCCTGCACCTCGGGCCGCGCCCACAGGAACGCCGAGCCCTTCGGCGCGCACATCCACTTGTGGCAGTTGCCGGCGTAGACGTCGGCGCCGAGCGACTGGAGGTCGAGGTCGAGCTGCCCGGGCGCGTGGGCGCCGTCGACGACCAGGAGCGCGCCCGCCGCGCGCGCCCGCGCCGCCAGCGGCGCGAGGTCGTTCACGCGCCCGGTCGTCCACTCGACGTGGGAGCAGAAGACGACGCGCGTCCGCGGGCCCGGCGCGAGCTCGGCGAACGGCCTCCGCTCGAGCGTCACCCCGCTGCGCCGGCGGACGAACTCCCACAGGCGCTCCATCCCGCCGTACTCGGCGTCGCCGAGCAGCACCTCGTCGCCCGGGCCGAGCTCCAGCGAGCGGACGACCGCGTTCAGCGCCGACGACGCGTTCGGCGCGAACGCGAGGTCTGCGGGGTCGGCGCCGACGAACGCAGCCAGGGCGCGGCGCGCCTCGTCGAGGAGCTCGGGGAACCGGCGCTCCAGCGCGAGGAACTCGACCGGCTGTCGCTCGAGCTCCCGCTGCCACCGCTGGTACGCCTCGAAGACCGGCCGCGGGCAGGCCCCGAACGACCCGTGATTCAGGAACACGACGTCGGGGTCGAGGAGGAACCACTCCTTCACCGGGCGACAGACTGCCTGGCGGCGTCGCGGAGCGGGCGCGGGTGTCTTAATCCTCCTGCAACGGACGAGACACGTTCGTTCAACGTCTGCTGGCTATAACGCCCCGTGGTGCGTGCGAACCCCCTCCGGGCCGTCGAGCTGCTCGTGGTCGCCGTGACCGGCGCCGCCCTGGCGCTGGGAGGCGCGGCCCTGCTCGGGAAGCTCGGCACCCACACGACGGTGCAGCAGGTTGTGCAGCAGACGCAGCCGGCGGCGACGACCACCGTCCAGCCGACGGTCGCGAAGGGGCTGACGCCGGAGGAGATCTACAAGGAGGACGGCCCGGGCGTGGTCCAGATCACCGCCACGAGCGTGACGCAGGCGCCGACCGACCCGTTCAACCTGCTGCCGTCGACGCCGCAGACGACGCAGTCGCTCGGATCGGGGTTCGTGATCGACCGGGCCGGCCACATCGTGACGAACTACCACGTGATCCAGGGCGCGCAGAAGGTCCAGGTCTCGTTCTCCGGCCAGGACCAGATCCCCGCCGCCGTCGTCGGCAAGGACCGCTCGACCGACGTCGCGGTGTTGAAGGTCAACGCGCACGCGCGCGCGCTCACGCCGCTCCAGCTCGGGAACTCGGACGACGTTCGCGTGGGCGATTCCGTCTACGCGATCGGCAATCCGTTCGGGCTCACGCGCACCCTCACCACCGGCGTCGTCAGCGCCGTGCAGCGCCAGATCTTCGCGCCGAACGGCGTGCCGATCGAGAGCGCGATCCAGACCGACGCGGCGATCAACCACGGAAACTCCGGGGGCCCGCTGATCGACGCGACCGGCCGCGTCATCGGCGTCACGTCGCAGATCCAGACCGGCAGCGCCTCGAATCAGGGCAACGTCGGCATCGGCTTCGCGATCCCGATCAACACGGTCCGCGACATCGCGGGCCAGATCATCGCCCACGGCAAGGCCGAGCACGCCTTCCTCGGCCTCAGCGCCGCCGCGATCACCCCGCAGCTCAAGCAGCTCTTCAACCTTCCCGTCTCGAGCGGCGTGCTGGTGCAGAACGTGACGCCGGGCAGCGCCGCGGCGAAGGCGGGCATCGAGCCCGGGACGACGTCCGTGGTCGTGGAGGGGGAGAGCTACCGCGTCGGCGGCGACATCATCACCAAGATCGACGGCCGCGGCGTCACGGACGTCGAGCAGCTCTTCGCCGCGGTTCTGGGCAAGCACCCCGGCGAGAAGATGACGATCGAGCTCTGGCACCACACGACGAAGCGAACGGTCACCGTCACCCTCGGCGTGCGTCCCAACCAGTAGCCGAGCCGGAAGGCCGGCCGGGGCCCGTCTGCCTGCCCGGGCTCGGCCGGCCTTCCGGCTCGGCTACGAGGGTGACGCCTGCCGACGCCGCTACCTTGTCCGGCGATGGAGCGCGGGCAGATCGTCCTCGAGCACACGACGGTCGAGGCGGAGGAGCTCTGGCGTGAGGACGGCGCGGACCACGACGGGTGGTTCTGCGTCCGCACCGACCCGTTCCCGTGTCCCGCCGACGGGTGCACCTTCGTCGCCGACTTCATGACGGCGGCGCACCTCATCCTCGTCTGGCAGGACGTCGACGACCCGAACCTGCTCCGTCACGCCGCCCGCGCCCGCGACGTCGGGCGCAACCCGCGCGTCACCGGGTACCGCTCCGAGTACGGCCCCAGCGCGTCGTACTACGCGTGGATCGCGGCCGGCCGGCCCGTGCACGGCGTCAAGACCGCGTGATTCCGAGCACCTTCGGCGAGAGCGGCCCGCTGTCGCTCGGCGTCGAGGAGGAGCTGATGATCGTCGACGCGGAGACGTACGAGCAGGTCGCCGCGGTCGACCGGATCCTGCGCGGCGTCGAAGGCCGCGACCTGCCCGGCCGGTTGAAGACCGAGCTGTTCGCGTCCGTCTTCGAGACGAACACGAACGTCTGCGCGCGGGTCGGCGAGATCGACGAGGCGCTGCCGGTGCTGCGGCGCGCCGCGGCGGAGGCAGCGGCGGCCGAAGGCCTCGCGATCGCGGCCGCCGCCTCGCACCCGTTCGCGCGGCCCGAGGCGCAGCCGATCGTGAAGGAGGAGCGCTACATCACCTTCGTCGGCTACGGCGGCATCTCCGTGCGGCGCCAGGGCGTCCAGGGGCTGCACGTCCACGTCGGCATGCCGTCCGGCGACGCCTGCTGGCGCTGCCTCGACGCGATCGTGCCGTGGCTCCCGGTCGTGCTCGCGGTGTCCGCGAACTCGCCCTGGTTCGCCGGCGAGCTGACGGGCATGGCCTCGAACCGGGCGCCGGTGCTGGCCGAGCTGCCCCGCGGCGGGGCCCCGCCCGACTTCGGCGGCTACGCCGGGTGGGAGGCATGGGTCGACCGCCTCGTCGCCCTCGGCGTGCTGGAGGACCACACGCGCATCTGGTGGGACGTCCGCCCGCATCCGTCGCTCGGGACGCTCGAGGTGCGGATGCCCGACCAGCCGACCGACGTCCGCCTGTCGGCCGCGCTGGCGGCGCTCGTCCAGGCGCTCTGCGCGACCGCGCTCGACGGCGGGCTCCCGGGCGGAGCGGCGCGGGCGGACTACGTGCAGAACCGCTGGTCCGCGGCCCGGTTCGGCCCGCGCGCCCGCCTGATCCATCCGGACGGCGGGTCGTTCCCGACCGCGGCCGAGCTCTGCCGGGAGCTGCTCGAGCGCGTCCGGCCGGCCGCCGAGGAGCTCGGCTCGGCGTCGGTGCTCGAGCGGATCGACCCGGAGGCGTGCGAGGCCGACCTGCAGGCGCGGGCCGCGTCGGCGCAGGACGCGGCGGCGGACGTCGTCGCGCGGTCGCTAGCGTAGAGGGCGTGGCTCTCGTCTCCGAGACGGTGCAGGTGTCCGGGATCCGCTGCGAGCGCTGCGTCCTGCGGCTTGCCAAGACGCTCGAGGACGCGGAGGGCCTCGAGTTCGCGAACGCGAACCTGATGGGCCAGGTGCTCCTCCGCTACGACGACGAGCGCACCACGCGGGATGCGCTCGTCGAGCTGATGCGCCGCGGCGGCTTCCCCGCCCGCGGCTAGCTCGGATCGCCGAGGTGCTCGTCCCGGTCGACCGCGTCGTCGCGCTGCGGGTCGCGGTCCGACAGTCCGGCAGCCGTCCAGGCGGGGTCGTTCGAGTTCGTCATCCGGTCGAACCCCGACGGGCCGTCGATCGCCGGGTCGCCCGCGCCGCCCAGCGTGCCGAGCCGCTCCGACGGGGCCGGGTCGGCGCCGTAGCGCGCGGCGTCCGTCTCGGCGTTCGCCTCGAGCGGATCGGGGTCGACGACCGTCGTGTCGACCAGGCCGTAGTGGGCCCTCACGGCCTCCGGGTCGAACGACCCGTCGTCGATCTTGGGCGACTCGTCGACGATCTCCTTCCCGACGGTGGCCCGGAGCACCCCGTCCTCCTCGTGCAGGAACTCCGCCGGGATCGCATGCCGGGTCTTGAAGACGTGGCCCGACTCGACGATGACGCAGCCGTCGCGCTCCTCGACGACGCTGCCCACCTTGTGGTCGTCGTTCGTGAAGACGTTCTGGCCTTCCATGGGACCTCCTGGGTCGTAGGCGCTCTTCCCATACCCAACGCGCCCAGGTGGGAATCCGGTACGCCGGGAGCTCGTTCAAGCCGTTGCTAGGGTGGCCGTCGTGAGCGAGAGCGCCCCGACGACCGCCGATACCCGCAGGCTCGCGCAGGAGGCGCGGGACCGCGTCCGGTTCGAGGAGGAGGCGCTTGGTTTGAGCGATCAGGTCTACCGGGTGGCGCGCCGGCTGGTCGGCTCGCGCGACGAGGCCGAGGACCTCGTCCAGCAGACGTACGAACGCGCGTTCCGCTCGTGGCGGCAGTACACCCCCGGGACCAACCTGCGCGCGTGGCTGCTCCGGATCCTCACGAACCTCAACATCGACCGCGGGCGGCGGCAGCAGCGGACGCCGCAGACGACCTCGATCGACAACGAGGCCGGCGACTACTTCCTCTACAACAAGCTGGAGTCCCAGCTGCCGGACGAGAACCCGGACGAGGAGCGGGTGCTCGAGCGGCTCTCGCAGGACTCGATCGTCGACGCGCTCGCAGACGTCCCGCACGACTTCCGCGACGTGATCGTCCTCGTGGACATCGGCGAGTTCTCCTATGCGGACGCTGCGCAGATCCTCGACATCCCGATCGGGACCGTCATGTCGCGCCTGCACCGCGGGAGGCGTATCCTGAAGAAGAACCTCGCGGACAAGGCAGTGGCGTGATGGTGCGGGACCCGTGCGACGAGTGCGAGGAGATGATGCAGCCGTTCCTCGACGGCACGCTCTCCGACGAGGAAGTTGCGCAGGCGCAGCGCCATCTCGACCGGTGCCGCTGGTGCGCCAAGCGCTACCGGTTCGAGGAACGGCTCCGCCACTACGTGCGCATCGCCGTCACGGAGCCGATGTCGCCGGAGCTGAAGGCGCGGCTCGCGGCGCTGCGGACGCCGCTCTGACCCAAATGGTGTCTGACACCAGGCGTGTCAGACACCTTGCGAGCGGACGTCGACGTCGCCCGGCGGGCGCAGGTCCGAGCAGTCGACGAGCTCGGCGTCGAGGGCGCGCCCGCCCTCGTCGGGGATCTCGCCCCACGCGCTCCGGTCGAGCGCGACCGGGTGGCTGCGCGTGCCGTCGTAGGACGCGGCGGCGACCGGCGACGGATGGGCCGCGAGCCGGTCGACCGCGCGCGGATCGAGCTCCGGGCCGTCGGCGAGCACGATCACCGCACGCCGCACGTCGGGGCCGAGCGCCGCGAGCCCGCTGCGGAGCGACGCGCCCGGGCCGCGCTCCCAGTCGGAGCACGCGACGACGCGCGCGCCGGGCACGTCGAGCGCGTGCGCGCCCTCGACGACGACGACCTCGTCCACGCTCGCCGCCTCGAGGGCCTGCAGCACCGCCGGGAGCAGCTCGCGCTGCTTCACGCCGCCGTAGCGGGTGGACGCGCCCGCGGCCAGCACGACGGCGGCGACCGAACCGCGCTCAGTGGACGTGGAGCGTCGCCTTCTCGATCTCGACCACGCGTGTCGGCTGCTCCGTGCTCGGGTCGCCGAGCTTCCCGATCGTCCGCACCACGTCTGCGCCCGCGACGACGCGGCCGAGCACGGCGTACTCCGGCGGCAGCCCGACGTCCTTCCCCGTGACGACGAAGAACTGGCTGCCGGCGGTGCCGGGCGGCTGGGTCTGCGTCTTCGCCATCGCGACGAGGCCGAAGGTGTAGCGCGTCGCCCGCGGGACGCGGTCGACGGTCGTGTAGCCCGGACCGCCCGCCCCCGACGCCGTCGGGTCGCCGCCCTGGATCACGAACCCGGGCACGATCCGGTGGAAGACGGTGCGGTCGAAGAAGCCGGCGCGCACGAGGTGGGCGAACGATTCCGTCGTCGCGGGCGACGTCCGCACGGCGAGCCGGATCGTGAACGAGCCACAGCTCGTCTGCAGCACGACGTCGTACGTGCGGCCGGCGTCGAGCCGTGCCGTCGGCTTCGGCTTCTCGGCGTGGCGCTGCTCCGGCTTCGGTTGCGAGACGTCGCTGCAACCGCCCTCGCCGAATGCTTCGAGCCGCCGCAGCCTGCGAGGAGGAGCACGGCGACGAGCGCCGCCGCAAGCCTCATCCTGCGCCGACGGCGGCTCGCGCGCGTGCGACGAGCGCCTTCGCCACGTCGACCTTGTACGCATTGCCCGGCAGCGGCGTCGCCTCGTCGACCTCGCCGCGGAGGAGCCACGGGACGGGCGCGACGCCCGCGAGCGCGACGCGCGTCTCGGCGCCGCGCCGCACGGCGGCGACTCCGACGAGCGGGAACGCCCACCGCTTGCGATCCATCGCCTTCAGGTAGACGCTCGCGTCGCAGCCCTCGAACGCGACCTCGAGGATCAGCTCGCCGGGCTCGAGCGTCGTCGTCCGGCGGTCGTCCTCCTCCGGCAGCCGGTAGAGCTTCTCCACGGACAGCTCGCGGCGCGAGGTGCGCAGCGTCGCGTCGAGGGCGACGAGCGCCGCGGCTACGTCGGACGGATGCGCCGACGCGCAGTAGCCGTTCGCGAAGATCGCGTGCTCGCGGTGCTCGCCGTCACGGGCGAAGCACTCGTCGCCGCCGTGGAGCCTGCACGGCCACCCGAGCCGCCAGTACCAGCAGCGCGTCGCCTGCAGCAGGTTGCCGCCGAGCGACCCCATGTTCCGGAGCTGCGGGCTCGCCGCGAGGCGGCACGCCTCGCGGAGCACGTCGGGCACCTGCGGATCGCATTCGAGCTCCGCGAGCGGCGCGCCCGCGCCGACGCGACCGTCGCCGACGCCGCGCGGCACCACGCCCCGGACGTCGACGAGCGTGTCGGCCTCGAGGAGCCCCGCGCGCAGGAGCGGCACGACCTCCGTGCCGCCGTGGACCGCCGTCCCCTCGACGTCGAGGCTAGACGCCCGTAGGAGCCGCATGCCTCTCCTTCGCCTCGCGCAGCGCGCGCAGCATCTCCTCGCGCGTGATCGGTAGGCGGCGGACGTCGGCGCCGGTCGCGTCCCGGACCGCGTTCGCGATCGCCGCCGCGGTCGGCACGATCGGCGGCTCGCCGAGCCCCTTGGAGCCGAGGTTCGTGAGCTGGGAGTCGGGCTCGTCGACGAGCTCGCTGACGATCTCCGGCACGTCGGCGATCGTCGGCAGCTTGTACGCGTCGAGCGTCGTCGTCAGCAGTCGGCCGCTGCGCGGGTCGTGGAGGCGCTCCTCGGAGAGCGTGTGCCCGATCCCCTGGATGATCCCGCCCTCGATCTGGCTCGACGCGCCGAGCGGGTTGATCACGCGGCCGACGTCGTGGATCGCGGCGATCCGCTCGACCCACACCTCGCCCGTCTCGACGTCGACCGCCACCTCGGCCACCTGCACGCCGAACGTCAGCACCTGCATCCCGGTGGGGTTGGGCCCTCGTGCGCCCTTGCCGAGGATCTGCGCGTCCTCGAGCACGTCCACCACCTCGGCGACCGGCGCGCCCGTTCGGCCGCGCTGCTCGGCGATCTCCTCGATCTGCCGCCGCGCATCGGCCGCCGCGGCGCGCACGGCCGGCCCCATCGACGGCGTCGTCGACGAGCCCGCGCTGATCGCGGCGTACGGGCCGTGGGCCGAGTCGCCGACCGCGACCGTCACGTGCTCGAGCGGCACGCCGAGCTCTTCGGCCGCGATCTGCGCCATCGCCGTCTTCGTGCCGGTCCCGATGTCCTGCATCGCGGTGACGACCGTCGCCCGGCCGTCCGATCCGACGCGAACCCAGGCATAGCTCGGCGGCCCGCCGCCGCCGTACCAGATCTGCGACGCCATCCCGACGCCGCGCTTCACCGTCGCGGTCGAGCGCGCGCGCACGGCGTGCCGGCGCTCCCAGTGCCGCTCGGCGCGCCGGTAGCACTCCAGCAGGTTCTTGCCGCTGTACGGCCGCTCGTCGGCGGCGTCGCGGTCGGCGTGGTTGCGGCGCCGCAGCTCGAGCGGGTCGAGGTCGAGCTTCGCGGCGAGCTCGTCGAGCAGCGCCTCGAGGCCGAACGTGCCCTCCACGAAGCCGGGCGCGCGGAACGCCTTCATCGGCGGCAGGTTGAGCTTCGCGCCGTACGTCGTCGTGCGCACGTTCGGGCACGTGTAGAGCATGTTCATCGGGCCTTCCGTGCCGGAGGTCCAGCCGCCCCAGCCCACGGCGTTGACGAACTCGCCTCCAAGCGCGGTGAGCGTCCCGTCGCTGCGCGCGGCCGCCGTCAGCCGCTGGATGGTGGCGTTGCGGTTGCCGGCAGCCGTGTTCTCCTCGCGCCGTGTCAAGGCGCACTTGACCGGCCGCGCCGTCCGCCGCGCCAGCTCGGCGGCGATGAAGGTGTAGTCGTCGGGCCCGTTCTTCGAGCCGAAGCCGCCGCCCATGTAGCGGCACATCACGCGCACCTTGTCCGGTGGGAGCCCGAGCCGCTCGGCGATGTCGTCCCGGACGCCCCAGATGAACTGCGTCGAGATGTGCACCTCGACGCCGCCGCCGACCCATTCGACGACGGCCTGGTGCGTCTCCATCGAGTTGTGGAGCACGACCTGCGTGCGGAACTCGGCCTCGACGACCACGTCGGCCTCGGCCAGCCCGCGCTCGAAGTCACCCCGCTCGCGCACCCGTGGATCGGCCAGCAGCGATCCCCGCCGCACCGCCTCGTCGGGATCGAGCAGCGGCTCGAGCACGTCGAGCTCGCACTCGATCGCCTGCACGGCCGCGCGCGCCTGCGCGGCCGTGTCGGCGCAGACGGCGGCGATCGGCGCTCCCTCGTAGTTGCAGTCCAGCGACAGCTCCTCGACGTCCCCCGGCCCGATCGCGGCGTGGACGCCCGGCGCCGCGACCGCCGGCTCCAGGTCGAGCCGCGTCACGCGCGCACGCGGATGCGGCGAGCGCAGCACCGCCGCGTGGAGCATCCCGGGCAGCCGGACGTCGGCGGTGTAGACGGCGCGGCCGGTCGCGCGCTCGTGGCCGTCGACGCGCGCCGCCGGCCGGCCGACGATCGCGCGCGGCCCCGCGGGCCACTGGTCGAGCGAGTCCTCCTCGACGACGAGCCAGACCTCTTCGTAGCGCCCCTCGACCTCCTTCTCGGTCCGGATCAGTCTCGCCACGTGCGGATCGCCTCCTCGATCTTCGGGTACGCGCCGCAGCGGCAGAGGTTGCCGGCCATCGCGTGCCGGATCTGCTCCGTCGTCGGGCGCGGCGTCGCCTCGACGAGCGCGACCGCGCTCACGATCTGCCCCGGGGTGCAGAAGCCGCACTGGAGCGCGTCGCTGCGCACGAACGCGTCGATCATCGGATGGCCTCTCAGCCCTTCGATCGTCGTCACCCGCGCGCCCTCGACCGCGTGCACGAGCGTGATGCACGACAGCACCGGCTCGCCGTCGACGAGGACGGTGCAGGCGCCACAGTGGCCCTCGGCGCACGCCACCTTCGTGCCGGCGAGGGAGAGCTCGTCCCGCAGCGCCTCGGCCAGCGTCGTCCCGACGTCGCTCCGGACGTCGTAGGCGTGACCGTTGAGCCGGAGCTGGATCAGGCGGCTGTCACCGCCTCGATCTGCGCGATGTGGACCAGGCGGTGCGTGAGCCGCATCGTCTGCCGCGCCTCGACCTCCTCCTCGATCTCCGGGATCGTCGCCCACAGGTCGCGCGCCGCCTCGAGCAGCTCGCGGATGCCGTCGACGGCGTCGGAGTACCCGTTCCGCTCCGCGCACGTGTTGATCGCGAGCCCGAGCACGCCGACCTGGTCGGGCTGCCGCGCCCATAGCAGCGGCGTCGCCATCGACAGGTACTGGTGGATGCGCGCGAGCTGCAGCGGCAGCGCGATCGTGTCGCGGCCGACCGGCTCCGTCGGCTCCGGCAGCTCGGTGCCGTCCGCGAGCGCGTTCCCGTTCCCGGCGAGCATCGCCCGGAGCTGCTCGGCGGAGTAGCCTGCGCGGCGCGCGGTCTTGACGGCGATCAGCAGCGACGACGGCTGCTGGCCGTACGGGTAGTCGCTCGCGTACAGCACCTGCTCGGGCGGAACCTGGCGGTAGAAGTCGAGCAGGTCGATCGGGCTCCACGTGGACGTGTCGAAGAAGACGCCCCTGCGGCCGCGCATGCAGCTCGCGAGCGCCTCGAGGTCGGCGATCCCCGCGTGAGCGAGGATCAGCGGCGCCTCGGGATAGCGCTCGACGAGCGTCCGGAGCCCGGAGGCGATCGGCGGCAGCCCGCGTCCGGCGTGCATCAGGATCGGCACCCGCCGCTCGGCCGCCAGCTCGAACACGGGACCGAGGCGCTCGTCGGTGGCCGTGAACTTCTGGGCGCGCGGGTGCAGCTTGATCCCGCGCGCGCCGGCGTCGAGGCAGCGGCGCGCCTCCTCGAGCGGCGACTCGTTCAGGTCGAGCCGGACGAACGGGATCAGCCGCCCGTTCGCGCGCTCTGCGAACGCGAGCGTGCGGTCGTTCGCCGCCCGGAAGGCCGGGTGCCGGTCGGGCTCGTCGAGGCAGAAGACGAACGCGCGGGCGATTCCGTACTCGGCCATGATCTGCTCGAGCTGGTCGTAGTCGCCGACCATCCCGTCGATGTCGTGCCCGAGGTGGAGGTGCGCGTCGAAGATCTCCGTTCTCTCCGGTAGCAGGGCCTGCAGCTCCCCCTTCCACCGCTCGACGAGCTCGAGCGCCCTGGCGCGCGCGTCCACGGCACCGGAGTCTAGATATCGTCCGCCGCATGCCAGACGTCCTCATGTACGCCGACACCTATCGCTCGCCCGAGCTGCGGCACGAGGTGCCGCTCGGCATCCCCGACCCCGTCCTGTACGCCGAGAAGGACGGCGCCAGGCACATCGTCACCCACTCGCTGGAGGCCTCGCGGCTCGCCGAGCTCGGCCGCTACGAGCTGCACCTGATGGAGGAGCTGGGGCTCGACGAGCTGATCAAGCGGGGCCTCACTCCGCCCGAGCTGCGCGCGGAGCTCGCGCTGCGCGGCGTCCGGGCCCTCGGGCTGGAGTCGGCGGTCGTGCCGGAGACGTTCCCGCTGTGGCTCGCCGACCGCCTGCGGGAGCACGGCGTCGAGCTGAAGGTCGACCGCGACTTCTTCGACGACCGGCGCCGCGTCAAGACCGACGCCGAGCTGGCCGGGATGCGCCGTGCGCAGCGCGCCGCGGAGGCGGCGATGGAGACCTGCCGCGACATGCTCCGCCGCGCGAAGCAGAACGGCGCCGGGCTGACGCTGGAGGGAGAGCCGCTCACCGTCGAGCGCGTCAAGTCGGCGATGAACGTCGTCTTCGCCGCGCACGGCACGACCGTCGACGAGTTCATCGTCGCGCCCGGCCCCCAGGGGGCCGTGGGGCACGACATGGGCTCCGGTCCGATCCGCGCCGGGGTGCCGATCGTGGTCGACATCTGGCCGCGCGACAACGAGTCCGCGGTCTACTGCGACATGACGCGGACGTTCGTCGTCGGCGACGTTCCCGAGGACGTCCGGGGGTGGCACCGCCTGTGCAAGGAGGCGCTCGAGCGGGCGGTCTCGGAGATCAAGGCCGGCGCGGACGGCAAGGAGATCTTCGGCGGGACGTGCGAGATCTTCGAGGCGGCGGGCGAGCGCACGCAGCGGACGAAGAAGGACGGCGAGCCGCTCGTCGACGGCTTCTTCCACAGCCTGGGCCACGGGGTCGGGCTCGAGGTGCACGAGCAGCCGGGCCTCGGGATCGTCTCTGACAAGCAGCTCGTCGAGGGCGACGTCGTGACGGTCGAGCCGGGCCTCTACCGCCAGGGCTACGGCGGCGTGCGGCTGGAGGACCTCGTGCTCGTGACCGCGAACGGCGCCGAGAACCTGACGCAGTATCCGTACGACCTCGAGCCCTAGACGCCGACGTTTCACCAGCTTTGGCGCGGGTAGCCGATACAGATCGGAACCCGTTCTTGTTGCCGCGGCGCCGTCCCGCGGCGGGAGGAGGAGTCATGGCAGTAGCTGCCGAGCCCGCTCCGACGAGGATGGTGATCGAGGCGACGCCGGCCGCGGCCGACCCGGCCCGCTCGGCCTCGCCGCGTTCGCCCTCACGACGTTCATGCTGAGCGGCCACAACGCGACGTTCGTCCCCGACCTGGTCTGGGTCGGGCTCGCGCTCTTCTACGGCGGGCTCGTCCAGCTGCTCGCCGGCATGTGGGAGTTCCGCAACCGCAACGTCTTCGGCGCGACCGCGTTCTCGACGTACGGCGGCGTCTGGATGTCGCTCGGGATCTTCGTCGTGCTCGCGGTCGTCTCCAAGACGTTCGGTGCTGCGCTCGCCGGCGCCAACCTGCCGAACGCGGTCGCGTGGTTCCTCGTCGCATTCGCGATCTTCAACACGTACATGCTGCTCTGGTCGACGCAGGTCAGCGTGGCCGTGTTCCTCGTGTTCCTGACGCTCGAGGCGACGGAGATCATCCTCGTGATCGGCAACTTCATGGAGGCGCACGGCCACCCGAACAGCGGCTGGGTCCATGTCGGCGGCTGGGTCGGCATCGCGACCGCCGCGGTCGCCTGGTACGCCTCCGCGGCCGGCGTGATCAACGGGATGAAGGGGCACCCGATCCTGCCGGTCGGCGCGCCGCTCAACCTCGAGGGCGGTCGCCGCGGCCGTCCGATGCCGCGCGGCCGGCACGCGTAGTCTCCGGCCATGCAGACCGAGACTCGTGCGATCGACACGCTCCTCCTCGAGGAGCGGCGGTACCCACCGGCTCCAGAGTTCGCCGCGCAGGCGAACGCGCAGCCCGGCATCTACGACGAGGACTTCGAGGCGTTCTGGGAGCGGGAGGCCAGGGAGCGCGTCGCGTGGTTCGGGCCGTTCACGAAGGTGTACGAGTGGGACCTCCCGTACGCGAAGTGGTTCCTCGGCGGGAAGCTGAACGTCGCGTGGAACTGCCTCGACAAGCACGTCGAGGCCGGGAACGGCGGCCGGGTCGCCTTCTACTGGGAAGGCGAGCCGGAGGGCGACCGGCGTGAGCTCACCTACGCCGACCTCCTGCGCGAGGTGACGAAGCTCGCGAACGCGCTCAGGAAGCTCGGGGTCGGCAAGGGCACGCCCGTCGGGATCTACATGGGCATGGTCCCGGAGACGCCGGTGGCGATGCTCGCCTGCGCGCGCCTCGGCGCTCCGCACACGGTCGTGTTCGGCGGCTTCTCCGCAGACTCGCTCTCGGGTCGGCTGCAGGACATGGAGTGCGAGGTCCTGATCACGCAGGACGAGGCGTGGCGGCGCGGCACGACCGTGCCGCTCAAGCGCACGGCCGACGAGGCGCTCGCCGAGTCGCCGACGGTGAAGAACGTCGTCGTGCTCCGGCGGACGGGCGGCGACGTGCCGATGACCGACGGCCGCGACCACTGGTGGCACGAGATCGCGACCGAGGAGTCGGACTGCGCCGCCGAGCCGATGGATCCCGAGGACCTGCTCTACCTGCTCTACACCTCGGGCACGACCGCGAAGCCGAAGGGCATCGCGCACACGACCGCCGGCTACCTCGTCGGCGTCGCCGCGACGCACTGGTACGTGTTCGACCTGAAGCCGGAGCGGGACGTCTACTGGTGCGCGGCCGACGTCGGCTGGGTCACCGGCCACAGCTACATCGTGTACGGGCCGCTCTGCAACGGCGCCACGTCCGTGCTCTACGAGGGAACGCCGGACTTCCCCGACAAGGACCGGTGGTGGGACGTGGCGGAGCGCTACGGCGTCACGATCCTCTACACGGCGCCGACGGCGATCCGGTCGCACATGAAGTGGGGGCCGGAGCACGCCGCGAAGCACGACCTGTCGAAGCTGCGCCTGCTCGGATCGGTCGGCGAGCCGATCAACCCGGAGGCGTGGGTCTGGTACCACGAGAACATCGGCGGCGGACGCTGCCCGATCGTCGACACCTGGTGGCAGACCGAGACGGGGATGATCATGATCACGCCGCTTCCCGGCGTGACGACGACGAAGCCGGGCTCGGCGACGAGGCCGTTCCCCGGCGTCGACGCGGCGGTCTACAACGAGCAGGGCGAGGAGGTCGGCCCCGGTGGCGGCGGCTACCTCGTGCTGCGGCGGCCGTGGCCGGCGATGCTGCGCGGCCTCTACAAGGAGCACGACCGCTACGTCGAGACGTACTGGTCGAAGTACGGCGACGTCTACTTCGCCGGCGACGGCGCGCGGATCGACGAGGACGGCGACTTCTGGCTCCTCGGGCGCGTCGACGACGTGATGAACGTCTCGGGCCACCGCATCTCGACGATCGAGGTCGAGTCGGCGCTCGTCGACCATCCCGAGGTCGCCGAGGCGGCGGTCGCGGCCCGGTCCGACGCGACGACGGGGCAGGCGATCGTCGCGTTCGTCACGCTGAAGGGCGGCGCCGAGGGCTCCGTCGAGAAGCTCGAGGAGCTGCGCGACCACGTGTCGCGCAAGATCGGGCCGATCGCGAAGCCGGCGAACATCGTGTTCACGCCGGAGCTGCCGAAGACGCGCAGCGGGAAGATCATGCGGCGTCTCCTGCGGGACGTGGCGGAGAACCGCCCGCTCGGCGACACGACGACGCTCGCCGATCCCACGGTGGTCGAGGAGATCCGCGCCCGCGGCCGCGCGGAGGCGGCGAAGGAGGACGCGTAGCGTCGGCGTCGTCCTGACGGACGACGCCGACGTCGTCGTCGCGACCGACAGAGATCGCCCGCGCGGCCGATTCGCCGCGCGGGCGATCGCCGCATCGTCTCCTTCGACACCCGAGACGAAGGAGACGCGACATGACACAGCTCTATGCAGAGGCGCGCCCGCCGGCGTCCGTCCTCTTCCCCGGCGACGCGGCGTGGGACGAGGCGCGCACCGCTTGGAACCTCGCCGTCGACCAGCGGCCCGCCGCCGTCGCGATTCCCGCGAGCGCGGACGAGGTCGCCGAGGTCGTTCGCTGGGCTTCCGCCGAAGGGCTGCGGGTCGCCGCGCAGGGCACCGGACACGGCGCCGCGGCGCTCGGCGACCTCGGCGACACGGTGCTCGTGAAGCTGCACGAGCTTCGCGGGGTGAGCGTCGATCCCGCTGCCCGCACAGCGCGGGTCGCCGCGGGGTCGATCTGGATCGAGGTGGTCGAGGCGGCGGCCGAGCACGGGCTGGCCGCGCTCGCCGGCTCCTCCCCCGACGTCGGCGTCGTCGGCTACGTGCTCGGCGGCGGGCTGTCGTTCCTCGCGCGGAAGCACGGCCTCGCTGCAAACCACGTGGCGGCGATCGAGCTCGTGGCCGCGGACGGGCAGCTTCGCCGAGTCGAGCGCGAGCACGATGCCGACCTGTTCTGGGCGCTCCGCGGCGGCGGCGGCTCGTTCGGCGTCGTGACCGCCGTCGAGCTGGCGCTGCTTCCGCTCGAGTCCGTCTACGCAGGCCACCTCTGGTTCCCGGTCGAGCGCGCACGGGAGGTGCTGCGCGCCTGGCGCGACTGGACGGAGACGGTGCCCGACGAGGTGACGAGCGTCGGCCGCATCCTCCAGCTCCCGCGGATCCCTGAGATTCCCGAGCCGGTGCGCGGCAACTCGTACGCGGTCGTGCAGGCGGTGTACGCGGGCGACGAGCTCGGCGAGATGGACCGCCAGCTCGAGCCGCTGCGTGCGCTCGGGCCGGCAATGGACACCTTCCGCGTGACGCCGATGCGCGAGCTCTCGCAACTCCACATGGATCCCGACCATCCGGTTCCGGGACACGGCGACGGCGGCACCCTCGACCTGCTCACGGACGAGACGATCGACGTCTTCGTCGAGGGCGTCGTCGGCAAGCCGATCCTTGCCGCCGAGATCAGGCACCTCGGCGGTGCCGTCGCCCGGCCGGACGCGCGGCACGGCGCGGCGTCGGCATTCGCGGCGCCGTACCTGATGTACGCGGTCGGGATGGCGCCGACGCCGGAGGCGAAGGCGGCCGTCGCGGCGGCCGTGCACGAGCTGGTCGACGCGCTCGAGCCGTGGGCGTCGGCGCACACGTACCTCAACTTCGCCGAGTCGACCCGCGACGCCCGCACGCTCTGGACGGAGGCCGCCTACCGCCGGCTCGTGCGCATCAAGGAAGAGGTCGACCCCGGCGACCTCTTCCGCGCCAACCATCCGCTGTAGGAAGGGGGATGCGTGACGCTGCGGGGAGGGCGCCGAGCGCGCTCCCCGCAGCGCTCGTCGCGCTTCCGTCACCTCGCCGTCCCTCTCTTGTCACCCTCGTTTGGCGACGGGGTACGCGTCAGAGCAGGCGCCGGAACGACTCCTCGTGGTCGAAGGGCCCGATGCGGGAAGCGGCCCGAGCGCGCTCCCCAGCGCTCGTCGCGCTTCCGTCACCTCGCCGTCCCTCTTTTGTCACCCTCGTTTGGCGACGGGGTACGCGTCAGAGCAGGCGCTGGAACGACTCTTCGTCGTCGAACGGCCCGATGAGGGCGCAGCGGAGGCCGGTGCCGCCGATGAGGTCCTGCGCGACGCGTTGCACGTCTTCCACCGTGACCGCATCGAGGCCGGCGAGCACCTCCGTCGGCTCGGCGGCGGCGCCCTCGAGCACCTCGCGGCGCAGGCCGAAGAGGAGCAGCCCGTTCGGGCTCTCCGTCTGGAGGACGAACCGCCCCTTCGCGAGCGCGCGCGCCTTCTCGAGCTCCTCCGCCGGGACCGGCTCCTGCGCGAGCTTCTTGAACTCGCCCGCGATCACCGCGACCGCCTCCTCGGCCCGCTTCAGGTCGACACCGGCCTGCGCGTACAGCGTCCCGGCGTCCGTGAACGAGTTGTTGTACGCGAAGACGTAGTACGCGAGCCCGCGACGCTCGCGGACCTCGAGGAAGAGCCGCGACGACATGCCGGTCCCGAGAACCGTCCCGAGGAGCTGCAGCGCGTAGCGGTCCGGATGATGCAGCGGGTAAGAGGGCACGCCGACCGCGACGTTCGCCTGGTCGGAGTCCTTGCGGTGGACGCGCACCCGCGGCTCGGGCGACCGCTCGACGGCGGCCGGCGCAGGCCCGCCCGCGCCGTTGCCCGACAGGTCGCCGAGCAGCCCTTCCAGCATCGGCAGCAGGTCGTCGCCGACGGCGCCGGCGCAGCCGATCACCATGCGCGGCGGCGTGTACCACTGCCCCAGGTAGTCCAGGAACGTCTGCCGCGACGCCGCCTGGACCGTCTCCTTCGTCCCGAGCGTCTCCCAGCCAAGCGGGTTCGACCCGAACAGCAGCTCCTCGTACACCGAGGAGACGTAGTCGCGCGGCGTGTCGAAGTACATGTTCATCTCCTCGACGATCACGCCCTTCTCGCGCTCCAGCTCCTCGGCGTCGAACTTGGAGTTGCGCAGCATGTCGACGAGGACGTCGAACGCGCGGTCGCGCTCCTCGCCCGCGCAGCGGATGTAGTAGCCGGTGTACTCCTTCGACGTGAACGCGTTGAACTCGCCCCCGATCGAGTCGACCTCCATCGCGATGTCGCGCGCGCTCGGCCGCCGCTCCGTCCCCTTGAAGAACATGTGCTCGGCGAAGTGCGCGATGCCGCGGTTCTCGGCGCTCTCGTAGCGCGACCCCGCCGCCAGCATCACGTAGCACGCGACGGAGCGTGCATGCTCGAGCGGCGCCGTCAGCACGCGCAGCCCGTTCGACAGAGTCTCGCGGTGGTAGACGCTCATGTCCCTCCTACGCTAGTGAACCGTTCGACCAGTGTCTGCGGTGGAAGGTCGGCGAGCGACTCCACCACGAGGTCGGCGCGGTCGTCGAGTCCGAGATCGGCGGTGACCGCGTTCGGGATCCCGACGACGTAGATGCCCGCCGCCTTCGCCGCCTCCGCGCCGTTCGGCGAGTCTTCGAACGCGATCGCCTCGTCGGGCCCGACGTCGAGCGCGTCGAGCGCCTCGAGGTAGAGCGTCGGGCGTGGCTTCGCGCGCTCGGGGTCGAGATCGGCGGTGACGATCGCGTCCCAGCCGACCGCGCGCTCGAGGCGCGCGAGGTGCCGGTCGATCCACCGCCGCGACGCGCTCGAGACGATCGCACGCTTGAGCCGCTGCCGTTCCGCGTACGCGAGGTACTCCGAGATCCCCGGCCGCAGCTCCTCGGCTTCGACCAGCGACAGCTCGTGCTCCGCGCGCCGCTCGTTCCACGCCTCGCGGTCGAGCGGCGCCCCGACGAGCTGCTCGAGGTGGCCCCAGATGTCCCAGCCGTCGACCGTGCCGACCATCAGCGCCCACTTCTCCGCCGGGAGGTCGTGCCCGTGCTGGCGGTAGAGCCACTCCCACCCCGCCCGCGACGCCGTCTCGGTGTCGAGGATCAGCCCGTCGAAGTCGAACAGGAACGCGCGCACGGGCACAGCGCGCGATGGTATAGACGCGCCTATGCCCGGCGAGACCGCACGCGCGGTGCACGCGCAGCCCGAGTGGCTGCGCGCGGTTCCCACCGACCGGCGCCTGCCGGACGGCGCGGTCGTCGTCCACACCGGCTGCGGAACCTCGTACCACGCGGCGCAGACCGGCGGCTGGGCGGTGCAGGCGCTCGAGGCCGTGCTGCGGCCGCCGAACGCCGACGTCATGGTCTGCATCTCGCACGAGGGCGAGACGCCGCTGACGAACGAGGCGGAGCGGATGTTCGGCGGGGACGTCTGGCTCGTCACGGGCGCGCCGGACTCGGACCTCGCGCAGCTCGCCGACGAGGTCGTCGTGTGCACGCCGGAGGTGGAGCGCTCCTGGTGCCACACCGCGAGCTACACCTGCGCCGTCGCCGCGCTCGCAGCCCTGCACGGCGACGACGTGTCCGGCCTTCCCGGCGCCGTGGAGGCTGCGCTCGCGCGGCCGGTCGAGGCGTTCGACCAGGCACGGGTGCTGATCGTGGGGGCGGGACGCGACTGGCCGACGGCGCAGGAGGCGGCGCTCAAGCTGCGCGAGGGGGCGTGGGTCGACGCGACCGCGTTCCAGACGGAGCAGATCCTGCACGGCCACCTCGCAGCCGTCGACGAGACGATGCGCGCGTTCGTGCTCGAGGGCGAGGGGCGCGCCGCCGAGCGCGCCGCCGACGCCGCGGCGGCCCTCGAGAAGCTCGGGTGCCCGGTCGAGCTCCTGCCGACGGAGCACCCGGTCGTGGACATCGTCCGCTTCCACCTCCTGACGCTGGCGGTCGCCGATGCGCGCGGGATCGATCCGGATGCGATCCGCCGCGCGCCCGGTTCGCGCTGGGCCGAGGCGGCCGGCAAGGCGTACGAGCCCGACTAGATCGCCGCGAGCGCGTCGAGCAGCCGGTCGACCTCGTCCGCCGTGTTGTAGTGGACGATGCCCACGCGCACGGCGCCGTCGGCGAGGCGGAGCGCCTTCATGATCTCGACCGCGTAGTAGTTCCCGTGCCAGACGGCGAAGCCCCGCTCGCCGAGGCGGGCCGCCGCCTCCTGGGGTGTCACCGATTCGTGCGCGACTGCGAACGTCGGCACCCGTGCCTCCATCGTGGGAATGCCGTGCAACATCCAACCCTCGGGAAGCCCGTCGAGGAAGCGTTGCCCGAGCGACCGCTCGTGCTCCTGGACGAAGTCCCAGCCCACGTCGTCGAGGTACTCGACGGCCGCGGCGAAGCCTGCGAGCAGCTCGTGCGCGAGCGTGCCGGTCTCGAAGCGGTGCCCGACCGGGAAGTCGTCCGCGGGCCGCACTTTGTACGGACGCCAACTCTCGGCCACCTCGCGCTTCACGAAGGCGACGCCCAGGTGCGGCCCGTAGAACTTGTACGGCGAGCAGAGGAGCACGTCCGCGCCGGCCGCTGCGACGTCGATCGGCCCGTGCGGCGCGTAGTGGACGGCGTCGACCCACGCGAGCGCGCCCGCCTCGTGCGCGAGCGAGCAGATCTCCTCGACCGGCGTCACCGTCCCCACCGAGTTCGCCGCCCACGGGAACGCGACGACCCGCGTGCGCTCGGTCAGCAGCGAGCGCAGGTGGTCGAGGTCGAGCCGGCACTCGCCGTCGACGCGCGCGACTCGTACCTCGAGGCTCTTGTCGCGCGCGAGCTCGAGCCACGGGGAAACGTTCCCGTCGTGGTCGAGCTGCGTGCAGACGATCTCGTCGCCTTCGCGCCAGTCGCGCGCGGCCGCGCGCGAGAGCGCGAAGTTGAGCGTCGTCATGTTGGCGCCGAACGAGACCTCGTCGATCGTCGCGCCGAGGAACGCGGCTGCGGCAGCGTGCGCGCGAATGAGAAGCGCGTCGGTCGCGCGCGACGTCGAGAACGGCCCGCCGCTGTTCGCGTTGTCGGCGCGCAGGTACTCGGCGATCGCCGCGATCACACTGTCGGGGACCTGTGTGCCGCCGGGGCCGTCGAAGAGCGCGAGGCCTCCCCGCAGGGCGGGGAAGCGCTCCCGCACGGCGTCGACGGTGGTCAGGACACGCGCCACTCGTACTCCGGCTTCACCGTCAGCGATGCGCCGACGAAGCAGTCGCGCTCCGCCTTCGCGATCAGGGCCGCGACGTCGCTCGCCCGCGGCGCGAGCTGCGCCTCGATCAGGACGTCGATCGACACGAACCGGTAGCGGTCGTCGTCTCCCGTCTTCGTGATCGTGCCTTGCGCGGACCCGGATGCCGTCACGTCGTGACCGGCGCGGCGGGCGTGGTACGCGAAGCTGTCGATCGAGCAGCGGACGAGCGCCGCGAGCAGGAGGTGGTCGGCCAACCACCCTTCGGGCGGCAGCAGCTGGCCGCCGCCGGGGATGGTCATCCGCCCGCCGCGGTCGAGCTCGACGGCGTACTCGAAGGTCTTCGCGGTCACCGCCACGGGCCGAACGCTATCCGTCCGGTCCCGGTCCTAGGGTTCGAAACCGATGAGGTTGAGGCCGCTCTCGGAGGCCGAGTGCTACGCCCGGTGCTACGGCGGGAGTCGTGAGGAGCGCGTCACGCTGGTGCGGCTCCTCCCGAGCCGCTTCGAGTCGCCGGCCGCGCGCGGCGAGCGGCTGCGCCGCCAGTTCGAGGCGCGCCTCGACGCGCGCGGGCCGGAGGTGGAGGCGGCGTGACGCGCGCGTGCCGGACGTGGACGTCGCGCCGGCGGCCGGTCGTGTCGGCTGCGCGCCGTCCGGCGCCGCCGCTCCCGAGCTCGTGGGTCTGCACGGCGACGTGGACACAGCGCGTGCCACGCTGTAAGCCGCGTGGCCGCCGCGACACCTAGCTCAGTCCCCGACGTCCTCGCGCCGCGCCTCGCGTGCGTCTTCTGCGGGATCAACCCGGGTCGAGTCTCGGCCGCGGCGGCTGCGCACTTCGCGAACCCGCGCAACGACTTCTGGCGTCTCCTGCACGACGCGGGCTTCACGCCGCGCCTCTACGAGCCGCAGGACCAGCTCGCGCTGCTCGAGCTCGGCTACGGGCTGACGAACGCCGCGTACCGCACGACCGCGGGCTCGGGCGACCTGCGGCGCGGCGACTTCGACCGGGCCGCCTTCGTGGCGCGCATCCGCGCCGTGGCGCCGCGCGCGGTCGCCTTCGTCGGGAAAGAGGCCTACCGGGGACTGTGGAACGAGCGCGCCGAGCTCGGGCCGCAGCTTCGGTCGATCGGGCCGACGGGCCTGTACGTCCTCCCGTCGACGTCGCCGGCGAACGCGGCCGTGCCGTACGCGGAGCGGCTGCGCTGGTTCCGGGCGCTGCGCGAGTGGATCGAGCCCGAGGAGCGCGACGCGGTGCGCGCGCTGTGCGTCGACGCCGACGGGCGCGTCCTCCTCACGCGCTTCGGCCATCCGGTGACGCTCGACGCATGGTGGGCGACCGTCGGCGGCGGCGTCGACCCCGGCGAGTCCGACGAGCAGGCGCTTCGCCGCGAGCTGCGCGAGGAGGCGGGGCTCGAGGGCTTCGAGCTCGGACCGCTCGTGCACACGCGCGAGCACACGTTCCCGTGGGACCGCCGGCTCCTCCGCCAGCGCGAGCGGTTCTACCTGGTGCGGATCCCTGCGCACGAGCCGGCGCCGACGATCGACATCGCCGCGGAGGGCGTCACCGACGTGCGCTGGTGGACGCCCGAGGAGCTCGCCGATCCCCCGGAGACGGTCGTGCCGGCCGATCTCGTCGAGCTCGTGCGTAGGGTGGCCGCGTGACGTCGGTCCTCGTCGCCGTGCACCTCGTCGCCGCGGGGATTTGGTTCGGCGGCTCGACCGCGCTCGTGTTCGTCGGCGTTCCGGCGATCAGAGTGCTCGAGGGAGAGCCGCGCGGACGGGCGATGCGGGAGCTCGGCCTGCGCTGGCGGCCGCTCGGCTACGGCGCGCTCGTCGTCGCGGCGCTGACCGGCGTCGCGCTCGCAGCCAAGGACTGGAAGGCGACGACGGCGTTCGAGGTCGTGCTGGGCGTCAAGGCGGCGGCGTTCGCCGCGCTCCTCGTCGTCTCGTACCTGCACAACTTCGTCTACGGGCCGCGCGTGCAGGCCGAGGTGCGTGCGGGCGGGGAGCAGCCGAGCCGTCCGACGCTCGTGGTCGTGGGCTGGATCAGCTACGCGCTGACGATGGCGCTCCCGGTCCTCGGCGTCGCGCTGGCGCGGCTGGCGTGAGCCCCAGGTGTCGGACACTCACGGTGTCTGACACCTCTATCCAGGCCAGCGGTTCGTGATCGGGGTCCGGCGGTCCCGCCCGAAGGCCTTCGGGCGCAGCTTCACGCCGGGCGGGGCCTGGCGGCGCTTGTACTCCGCACGGTCGACCATGGCGAGCGCGCGCTCGACGACGTCCGGGTCGAAGCCGTCCTGCGAGAGCTCCTCGCGCGAGCGGTCGAGCTCCACGTAGGCCTCCAGCACGGCGTCGAGCTTCGGGTACGGGGGGAGCGAGTCCTCGTCGAGCTGGTCGGCGCGGAGCTCGGCGCTCGGTGCGCGCTCGATGATCGACCGCGGGATCAGCTCGCGGCCGGCGCGCTCGTTCAGCCACACGGCGAGCCGGAAGACGTCCGTCTTGTAGACGTCCTTGATCAGGGCGAAGCCGCCGGCGAGGTCGCCGTAGAGCGTCGAGTAGCCGACCGACAGCTCCGACTTGTTCCCCGTCGCGATCACGAGCCACCCGAACTTGTTCGAGAGCGCCATCAGCAGCGTCCCGCGTATCCGCGCCTGCAGGTTCTCCTCCGTGAGATCCGTCTCGCGCCCGGCGAAGGAGCCCGCGAGCGCGCCCGTGTACGCGTCGACGATCGGCTCGATCGCGAGCGCGCGGAAGTCGATGCCGAGCGACTGCGCCAGCCGTTGCGCGTCGCTGCGCGTCCCCTCCGACGAGTAGCGCGACGGCATCGAGACCCCGTGCACGCGCTCCGGCCCGAGCGCCTCGACTGCCAGCGCCGCCGTGAGCGCCGAGTCGATCCCGCCGGACAGGCCGATCACCACGGCGCCGAAGCCGTTCTTCGTCACGTACGCGCGCAGCCCGAGCTCGAGCGCGAGGCGCATCTGCTCCAGGTCGTCGAGCTGCGGTGCCGGTGCGGGGTGGGCGGGCTCGACCTGCTCGCGCGGCGGCGCGAGCTCGACTGTGGACACCTCGACGCGGATGCGCTCGCGCGCGAGCGCCCGCCGCCGGACGTCGCGAAGCCGGCGCCCGACCGCGGCGACCGGGTCGACGTCGACGACGAGCAGCTCCTCCTCGAACCCCGCCGCACGCGCCAGCACCTCGCCCTCGTCGTCGAGGACGACGGAGTGCCCGTCGAAGATCAGCTCGTCCTGGCCGCCGACGGCGTTGCAGAGCGCGATGAAGCACGAGTTGTCCCGCGCGCGCACCTCGAGCATCTCCTCGCGCTCGCGGTCCTTGCCGACGTGGAACGGCGACGCAGAGATGTTCGCGACGAGCTGCGCCCCCGCGAGCGCGAGATCGGTCGCCGGAGGCCCCGGCTGCCAGATGTCCTCGCAGATCGTCGGGCCGACCAGCACGTCGCCGAACCGCAGCAGGAAGAGATCGTCGCCGGGAGCGAAGTAGCGGTCCTCGTCGAAGACGCCGTAGTTCGGCAGGTAGCGCTTGCGGTACACGCATCGGATCTCCCCGTGCGCGAGCACGTAGCACGCGTTGAAGAGATCCGTGTCGAGGTGCGGGGCGCCGACGAGCGCCGTGATCCCGCGGGTCGCCTTCGCGATCCCGTCCACCGCGCGGCGGGCGGCGCGGACGAAGCCGGGGCGGAGGAGGAGGTCCTCGGGCGGGTAGCCGGTGACCGCGAGCTCCGGGAAGAGCACGAGGTCGGCGTTCGCCGCGCGCGCCCGCTCGACCCAGTCGACGATGCGCGACGCGTTGCCGTCGACGTCGCCGACGACGCTATCGATCTGTGCGAGCGCCAGCCTCATCGGTTTTCGCCTCCCGGTCGAAAACTCTACCACGGCGCTCTGCGAGCGCCGCCCGCCGCCACCGGGCGTACAGCGCGAGCGCGCAGAGGAAGAGGGCGAAGCCGAGCCAGCCGACGGAGGACGAGCCCGTCTTGTTGGCCACGACGGACACCGCCGCGGCGGCGACCAGCACCGCGATCAGCCAGAGCCGGAGGGCGCGGGCGCGCATACGCTGGAGTATGGCCATCGTCATCGACCGCCGGTATCGCGGCCCGGACGACTCCGGCAACGGCGGCTACTCCTCGGGGTTGTTCGCGCTCGCCCACGGTGGCGAGGTGGTCGAGGTGACCCTCCGGCTGCCCCCGCCGCTCGAGACGCCGCTCGAGCTCGTCGGCGAGCGCGTCCTCGCCGGCGACAGGATCGTCGCGGAGGTGCGCGACGGGGAGCTCGGGATCTCCCCGCCGGACCCGGTCGCGCTCGGCGACGCCGCGGCGGCGGCCGCGCCCGACCTCGAGTCTCCGTTTCCGAGCTGCTTCGTCTGCGGGCACGCGCGCGGGGAGGACGCGCTGCACATCCACGCCGGCCCGGTGGACGACCGGCCGGTGCACGCGGCGCCGTGGCGCGTTCGCGCGGACACCGTGGGACCGGAGTTCGTCTGGGCGGCGCTCGACTGCCCCGGCGCGTACGCGACCGGCGTCCCCGGTCGCGGCACCGTCGTGCTGGGCAGGCTGACGGCGCGGGTCGACCGGGTTCCGGAGGCGGGGGAGGAGTGCGTCGTCGTCGCCCGCCACCTCGGGAGCGAGGGGCGCAAGCACGGCGCGGCGACGGCGCTCTTCACGGCGTCGGGCGAGCTGCTCGGCCTCGCGCGCGCCGTCTGGATCGAGCCGAGGGGATGACCGCCCGGCTCACGCGAAGCGGCGGCGCACGCGCTCCTCGACCGCTGCCGCGACGGCCGCGTGCCCGCCCGCGTCGAGGTGCTCGACGTCGAAGTCGGTGTACGACGCGATCCCGTCGAGGTCGAGGAGCTCGCACCCGAGGTCGCCGCACACCTGGGCGAACCACGGGCCCAGCGTGCGGCCGGCGAAGGGCGGCGGGCACACCACGAGCACGTCGGGCGGGCCGGCGCCGGGGCCGGTGTCCGACGCGCGCGCGAGCTTGACCAGGCGGCCGACCGACCGCGCGACCAGCTCGTCGTTCAGGAAGGAGACGTCGTTCGTGCCGAGGTAGACGACGACGAGGTCGACGGGCTTGTGCGAGCGGAGGCACGGCAGGAAGTAGGTGACACCGTTCCGGCCCTCCTCGACCGGGCTCTCGACCGCGGCCGTCCGGCCGTTCAGCCCCTCCGGGATCACCTCCCACTCGGGCCCCAGCGCCGCCGCGAGCCGGACGGGCCAGCGCACCTCGCGGGGGAGCCGGTCTCCGTTCGTGCCCGGCGCGTAGCCCCACGTGTTCGAGTCGCCGAAGCAGACGAGCGTACGCATCTACCGCCGCAGCCTGATCGCGTTCAGGTCGCGCTCGCGGATCTCGTCGACGCGTGCGAGCAGGTCGTCGACGTCGTCGTGCTCGGCGTGGATGTACCGCCCGGCGAGGGCGTCGTAGCGGCCGGTCGCGAGCTTGCGAACGAGCTCCGGGGCGAGCTCCGGCGGCGTCCACGGCGCGTCCTCGGGGAACTCGCCCTCCGTCATCGCGGTGCGGACGAGGCCCGGGCTGATCACGAACACGGGGATGTCGAGCGCGTTGTTGAGCGTCTCCGCGTACCGGCAGACTGCCGCCTTCGACGACGTGTACGCGGTCTCGCTCGCGCCCGGCAGGTACGAGGCTCCGCTGCCGGTGATGACGATGCGGGAGACGCCGCGCGCGAGCGCCGCCTCGCAGCAGAGATGCACGCCGAGGACGTTCACCTCGAAGGTCCGCCACCAGTCGCCGTCGCCGCGCCCGATGCCCGCGTTCGCGACGAGCAGGTCGACGCTGCCGATCTCGTCGAACCCGCCGTCGACCGACTCGCGCGAGGAGACGTCCATGGTCACGGCGCGTCCGCCGATCTCCGCCGCGACGGCGTCGATCTCCTCGCGCGTTCGCGCCGTGACGACGACGTCCCAGCCGTCGCCGGCGAGCGCGCGGGCGACGTTCGCGCCGATCCCGCGCCCGCCGCCCGTCACGACGGCGACCCCCTCAGGCAACGGCGGCCCCGATCGCGTCGAGCGCCTCGGGGTTCTCGAGCGACGAGAGGTCGCCGGGGTCGAGGCCCAGAGCCTTCGCCTTCACCGCCCGCCGCACGATCTTCGCGGAGCGCGTCTTCGGCAGCGCCCCCACGAAGAACACCCGCTCCGGCTTGAACGCCTTGCCGAGCACGCCGCCGACGTGCTCGGCCACCTCGGCCTCCGTCGCCTCCGCGCCGGGGAGCAGGCACGCGAAGATCCAGGCTGTCTCGCCCTTGACCTCGTGCGGCACGCCGATCGCGGCCGCCTCGCGCACCGCCGGATGGTCGACGGCCGCCGACTCCAGCTCGGCGGGCCCGATGCGCTTGCCGGCGATGTTCATCGTGTCGTCGGAGCGGCCGTGCAGGAACCAGAACCCGTCCTCGTCGACCGACGCCCAGTCGCCGTGGACCCACACGCCCGGGATCCGCGACCAGTACGTCTCGAGGTACTTCTGCGGGTCGCGCCAGAAGCCGCGCGTCATGCCGGGGAACGGCTCCCGGCAGACGAGCTCGCCGACGTCGCCGGTGCCGACGAGCGATGTCCCGTCGTCGGCGACCACGTCCATCGCCATCCCGAGCGAGGGGCCGCCGACCGAGCAGGCCTTGATCGGCCCGATCGGCGTCGGCGAGAGGAAGCAGGCTCCGACCTCGGTCCCTCCCGAGCAGTTGATCACCGGCACGCGCGACGCGCCGACGGTCTCGAAGAGCCAGCGGTACGGCTCGGGGTTCCACGGCTCGCCGGTGGTGACGAACGTGCGCAGCGAGGAGAGGTCGTGCTCCGGGTCGCCGTGCGGGATGAGCGCGCGCACGAGCGTCGGCGAGAGCCCGAGGGAGGTGACGCGCTCCGCCTCGACGGTCGCCCAGATCCGGTGCGGGTGCGGCCAGTCGGGCGCGCCCTCGGCGAAGACGATCGTGCCGCCGGCGGCGCCGACGCCGACCACCGTCCACGGCCCCATGATCCATCCCATGTCCGTCGCGAAGTGCACGACGTCGCCCTCGTGCACGTCGGCCTGGTAGACGACCTCGCGCGCGATCGAGACGAGGAAGCCGCCCTGCACGTGGACGACGCCCTTCGGCTTGCCGGTCGTGCCGGAGGTGTACGTGAGCAGGTACGGGTGCTCGCTGTCGACCTCGAGCGCTGGCAGCTCGCCCGGGTACGCGTCCAGCTCGAACGGAGCGAGCACGACGTCGGCGCGGGAGCCGACTCCGCCCATCGCCTCCGTCAGGATGTCGAGCATCGGCACCGGCTTGCCGCGCCTCGACGCCTCGACGCGCGTGATCACCACCTTCGCCTCGCTCGCCTCCAGCCGCTGCGCGACCGCGGGCGCCGCGAACCCGGAGAAGACCGGGACCTGGATCGCGCCCACGTGCGCGATCGCATGCGAGGCGACCGCCACCTCAGGCGCCATCGGCAGGAAGATGGCGACGCGGTCGCCGGGCTCGACACCGAGGTCGACGAGACGCTCCGCGAGCCTCGTCACGTCGCGCGACAGCTCGGCGAACGTCGTCTCGCGGCGCGACCCGTCCTCGCCGAGCCCGACGGCCGCGACGGCGTCCGGGCGGCGCCGCGCCCACCGGTGGACGCAGTTGTGGGCGATGGACACCTTGCCGCCCACGAACCACGTCGCCCACTCCGGCCCGCGCGAGGCGTCCACGACCCGTTCCCACGGCGCCGAGAACTCGAGGCCCATGTCCTCGATGCAGAGCGGCCAGAACCACTCCGGTTCCTGCCACGAGCGCCGCTGGAGCTCCGCGTACGTCGCGACGCCGGCGCGCCGGAGGAGGCGCGTCGCGTTCGCGTGCTCGATCGTCGCCTCGTCGGGCCGCCACACCACCTCGCTCACGCGCGCAAGCCTAGTGGTTGCGCGACGTTAGTATCTGCTAACTTAGCGCGCACTAACCTGGACGGGAGGTGAGGCGCATGAAGCAGCGTCTGGTGACCGAGGAGAACAAGAAGTGGTGGACGCTCGGGGCCGTCTCGGTCGGGCTGTTCGTGATCATGCTCGACAACACGGTCGTCAACGTCGCGCTGCCGTCGATGCGGCGGTCGCTCGGCATGAGCCTGTCCGAGCTCGAATGGGTCGTGGCGGGCTACGCGCTGACCTTCGCGGCGTTCATGCTCACCGGCGGCAAGCTCGCCGACTACCTGGGCCGGCGCCTCGTCTTCATGCTCGGCCTCGCCGTGTTCACGGGCTCCAGCCTCGCGTGCGGCCTCGCGCCGAACGGCGGCTTCCTCATCGGCGCCCGGGTCGTCCAGGGCCTCGGCGGCGCGCTGATGAACCCGGCGACGCTGTCGATCATCACCGCGACCTTCCCGCCGCGCGAGCGCGGCAAGGCGATCGGCATCTGGGCGGGCGTGTCGGCGATGGCGCTCGCAATCGGGCCGCTCGTCGGCGGCCTGCTCACGGAGCACGTCAACTGGAACTGGATCTTCTTCATCAACGTCCCGATCGGCGCCCTCGGCCTGCTGGCGATCCCGGTGTTCGTCGAGGAGTCGCGCGACACCTCGCACGAGCAGCGGCTCGACCTGCCGGGCCTCGTCGCGTCGGCAGTCGGGCTGTTCTCGCTCACGTATGCGTTCATCGAGGCGAACAGCTACGGCTGGACGTCGGCGCGCATCCTGACGGCCTTCGTCGTGGCTGCGATCGCGCTCGTCGCGTTCGTGCTGCTCGAGCGGCACCAGCGGATCCCGATGCTCGACCTGTCGCTCTTCCGAAACCGCACGTTCGGCGGTGCGAACGGGGCGATGCTGTTCGTCGGCCTCGCGATGTTCGGGACGTTCTTCTACGTCTCGCTCTACATGCAGAACGTCCTCGGGTTCTCGCCGGTCCAGGCAGGCGCGAGCTTCCTGCCGCTGACGTTCCTGGTGATCGTGCTCGCGCCGCGCACGGGCGCGCTCGCCGACAGGTTCGGCTCCCGCTGGCTCGTCGGCGGCGGGATGACGCTGCTCGCGGTGATGCTCTTCTACTACACGTTCCTCGGCGCGCACGAGTCCTTCTGGACGCTGCTTCCGGCCCTCCTCATCGGCGGTACCGGGATGGCGTGCACGATGACGCCGACGACCGCGGCGGCGATGAGCGCGGTCGCGGTCGACAAGGCGGGTGTCGGCTCCGCCGTCCTCAACTCGGCGCGTCAGGTCGGCGGCTCGCTGGGGATCGCCGTCATGGGCGCGATCGTCGCCTCGGCGAGCTCCGCCGCGCTGAGGCACGGGGATCCGCGCGAGATCGCGTATCTGCACGGCTTCCACGACGCGCTGCGCGTCGGCTCGCTGCTCTGCCTCGCCGGTGCCGTCGTCGCGGTGCTCGCGATCCGCAAGATCGAGCATCGGCATGCGCCGCAGCCGGCGCCGGCGGCCGAGGCGGCATGACCGTCACGCCGAAGCGGCTGACCGCGGAGGCGCGTCGCCAGGCGGTCCTCGAGACGGCCTGCCGCGTGTTCTCCCGCTCCAGCTACCGCGGCGCGACGACGGCGGAGATCACGCGCGAGGCGGGGATCTCGGAGCCGATCCTGTACCGCCACTTCGGATCGAAGCGCGACCTCTACCTTGCGTGCCTCGACGAGGCGTGGGGCAGCTTCCGTGCGTTCTGCGAGGCCGCGGTCGCCGCCGACCCCGACAAGTGCCTCGGCGCGATCGCCGACGCCTACATGGCGAAGGGCAAGAAGATCCGCGTCGTCGACCTGTGGATCCAGGCGCTGAACGAGGCGTCCGAGGACAGGGTGATCGCCGCCGCCGTGCGGAAGCAGATCCGCGAGGTGCGGGACTTCTTCGCCGGCGTGATCCGCGACGGCCAGCGCCGCGGCGTCATCCACCCGGATCGCGACGCGGAGGCGGAGGCCTGGATCTTCGTCGCCGGCGGCGTGCTGGCGACGATCGACGCGCGCCTGGGCGGTCTCCTCGGCGACGACCTGCAGCGCGTGCGCGCCGCGCGGCGCGCCTGGATGCTCGCGTAGAGCCCGCAAGATGCGGGCTCGGTTCCCCTTCGGAAACCGAGCCCGAAACGAGAAAGCCCCGGCTGCGGCACCCGGGGCTCTCCCTGGTCAGGCGGGCGCCGGTTCAGCGGATCCGACGCGACTCTGCGGCCCAGTCACGTCGGCCTTCGCCTCTGGCGCTCCTCTCCCCGCACCGTGACCTGGCGTCAAGCCTCGGTGCTAGGTGGACGCACTGTACGAGCCTCGTCCGCGTCTGTCAAGTACCTGAGTCAAGTGATTTCGGAGCACGACGGTTGACCAATTTTCGGCATAATGATCCCTCTTTCGAGGGATGTCCGAAAAGGGGGATTGCGAATCGGTGAAGCGTGCGGCATCCTCCGTGCAGCGATGACTCCTCGCGCCGCACGAGCGAGCACGAACGCACCCGTCTCCGCGCCGCGCATCCCGCGGCTCGGCGAACGCCTGCGCCAGCTCCGGGTCGCGGCGGGCATGACGCAGACCGAGCTCGCCGGCGCCCGCTTCTCGAAGGAGTACATCTCGCAGATCGAGCGCGGGAAGACGCGCCCGACCCGGGAGACGGTCGAGTGGCTCGCGCAGCGGCTCGGCGTCGACGCCGGCTTCCTCGCCAGCGGCGTCTCCGCCGACGAGCGCGCGAAGGCCGAGGCGATCCTCGCGCGGGCCGACGCGCTCCTGCAGGAGCACCGGTTCGGCGAGGCGGTCGAGGAGTACACGCGGGCGCTGCCAGCCGTGCTCGGCACGGGCGCCGCCGAGCTGCGCGTGCGCGCGCTCAACGGCGAGGCGATGGCGCACGCCCAGAGCGGCGACGTGAAGACGGCGCTCGCGCTCCTGGCGGAGTCGCGCGCGCTCGTCGAGTCGGACTCCTTCACCGACGTCGACCGCGCCGACGTCCTCTACCGCCTCGGCGTCTGCCGCTACAAGCTCTCGAGCATCTCGACGGCCGTCGCGCTGTTCAACGAGGCGCTCGCGCTCGCCGAGCGGTCGGGGCTCCCGGCCGACCAGCTCAGGCTGAACATCTTCGCGTGGCGGTCGCGGTGCTACCGCCGCCAGCGCGACTACGAGGCGGCGCGCGAGGACGTCGCGCGCGCGCTCGAGCTCGCCGAGGCGCTCCGCGACGCGCGGGCGCTCGCGCCGGTCTACTTCCAGGCCTCGATGCTCGCCGAGCGCGACGGACACTGGGTGCTCGCGCGCACCTATGCGGAGAAGGCGAAGGCGCAGTACGAGGAGGTCGCCGACCGCGGCAACGTCGGCCGGCTGCTGAACAACCTCGGCGTGATGGAGTTCCTGCTCGGAAGCCCCGACGAGGCGGTCGAGCGGTTCAAGCAGGCCTACGCGATCGCGCTCGAGGTCGACCGCAGCGAGGACGCGGCCACCGCGGTCTCGTCGCTCGCGCAGGTGCACCTCCGCACCGGCGACGCGAGGCGCGCCGAGGAGCAGGCGCGGCACGCGCTCGACATCATCGGCGAGCGCGAGGACATGCTCGACGAGATCGGCAACGCGCGCCTCGTGCTGGGCCGCGCGCTGCTCGAGCAGGATCGTCTCGACGAGGCCGAGTCGGCCTTCGCCGAGGCGGAGGATGCCTTCGCACGTCTGTCGTCGGCCTCGCACCGCGCGGCCGCGTGGATCGCACAGGGCGACCTGGCGACAAAGCGGGGCGACGAGCGGCGGGCGGCGGTGCTGTACCGCCGGGCCGCCGAGGCGCTCCAGGACTTCCGGTTCTAGGGAAGGAGGTGTTCACTGTGGCAAGCAAGCTCGCTGACCTGCTCCGGCGGCATCCGATCGTCATGCTGGTGCTGCTGGTTGTGCTCGCGTTGCTGGCGGCGAGGTTCGGCTTCCTCCCGGGGCACGGCGGCCGCCAGGGCCTCTGGGACGGCCCGATCTAGACATGCACCGATACGCACGAGTGCCAGCTGGGGAGCCGGCATCGTGCGAGCCCCTCGCGCACCGTCGGTTCGACGTGCGCGGCGTAGGCGGCACGTAGCGACCTCGATCCGTTTCCCGTCCAGGCGACGCGGGGAGAACGGCAGGCGTGGCCGAGCAGGGCAAGCTCTCGCGCGCGCTCGAGCTGACGCGCGCCGCCCGACGCGGCCACCTCCTCCGCGTGCTGCGCGAGGTCGGCGTCGTCGGCAGCGGGACGGCCACGCCCGAGGGGGCCGTGCGCTTTCGCGAGACGCTGGAGGAGCTCGGCCCGACCTTCGTCAAGCTCGGGCAGCTCCTGTCGTCGCGCCCGGATCTCCTGCCGGACGTCTACATCGACGAGCTCGAGAAGCTCGTCGACGACGTGCCGCCCGTCGGCTTCGCGGAGATTGCCGCGGTCATCGACCGCGAGATCGGGCTCGAGCGGTTCGCGTTCGTCGACGAGCAGCCGCTCGCGAGCGCGTCGATCGCGCAGATCCACCGGGCGTTGCTCGATACCGGCCGCGACGTCGTGGTCAAGGTGCGCAGGCCGGGAATCGTCGAGCAGGTGAATGTCGACCTCGGCCTGTTGCGACGCACCGCGCGGATCGCCGAGCGGCGCTCGACGACGGCGAAGCTCCTCCAGCTGCGCGCGCTGTCCGACGAGCTCGAGCAGCACCTGCGTGCGGAGCTCGACTTCGTGGAGGAGGCGCACAACGCGGAGCTGATCGCGCGGGTGATCGACGAGTACCGCGACGACCTCTTCGTGCCGAGCGTGATCCACCCGTACGTCACGCCGGAGGTGCTGGTGCTCGAGCGCGTCGAGGGTGTCAAGGTGGAGGAGGGGCCGCCGCTCGACCCGGACCGCGCCGTGAAGCTCGCGCGGTCGTTCTTCCGCGCCTACATCCGCCAGGTGACGGTGCAGGGCGTCTACCACGCCGACCCGCACCGCGGCAACGTGCTGCGCACGCCGGACGGCAGGCTCGCGCTCCTCGACTTCGGCCTGATCGGGCGCCTCGACGACGACACGCGCACGTCGCTCGCGCTGCTGCTGCTGGCCGTCGCGCAGAACAGAGCCGACGACGTCGCGGATCTCATCCTCTCGCTGTCGGTCACGACCGCGGAGTCGGACGAGGCCGGCTTCGTCCACGACCTGCGGCGGAAGCTCCCGCGCTACCACTGGCGGCCGCTGTCCGGCATCCGCGCGGGCGAGGGCCTCGCCGACCTGCAGCGGCTGTGCCTCGAGCACGGGATCGCGCTGCCGACGTCGTTCGCGCTCGTCGGGAAGACGCTCGCGCAGGCCGAGAGCATCGCGCGCTCGCTCGACCCGACGCTCGACCCGGTCGAGGTGATCCGGAGCGAGGGCTGGTCGGTGATGGCGGAGGAGGGCGAGCGCCGGCTCGAGCCGAGCCAGCTGCTCGCCTTCACGTTCACGCAGCTCCAGCCGCTCGCGCGGATGCCGCGCCGCCTCGCGCAGCTCATCCAGAAGGTCGAGACGGGGTCGCTGAAGGTGGGGATCGCTCCGGTGCAGCTCGAGGACTTCGAGCACCTGCTCCGCTCGACGGCGAACCGCATGGGCGCGGCCCTCATCATCGCGGCGCTGCTCATCAGCTCGGCGCTGATGGCGCGCGTCAGCCACGCGATCGCGATCGGCGGCTTCGCCGCCGCGTGTGCCCTCGGCGCCTACATGCTCTGGCGCATCCTGCGGACGCCCGGCGGGATGTGACCGCTGCGGGACTCCCTGTAGCCGCCTCCACGTACTCTCTGCTAGTGCCACGCCGCCGAATCGGTGTCATCGAGCGGTGGCAGGAGAACGCCGGAGAAGGTGTCTGACACCATCGGTTCAGACACTAAGTTCGGCTCCTGCGTCCGCCGCGATTTCCGGTGAAACGTTATGAGGGGACGCTCAGGCGGCGCCGTCGCTCGCGCCGGTTCGCTCGACCACGACCTGCGGGACGCGCGCACGCGGCGAGAGGCGCAGGCACATGCGGACGATCTCGGCGCAGTCGGCCGGCTGGATCATCTCCTCCGGCGCGAGGCCGGACCATTCGGCCATCGGCGTGTCGACGAAGCCCGGGCACAGCGCGACGGCGCGCACGCCTGCGTCCTCGAGCTCAAGGTTCAGCGAGCGCGTCAGCGCGATCACGGCGGCCTTCGTCGCGCCGTACACGGTGAGGCCGGGCGTGGCCGTCGTTCCGGCGATCGACGCGAGGTTGACGATCCAGCCCCGGCGGGCCTCGAGCAGCGGTATCGCCTCGCGCGTCACGACCAGCAGGGCGCGGAGGTTTACGGCGAGCTGCAGGTCGACGTGCTTCGTCTGCAGCGACCTGACGGTGCCCCCGATTCCCACACCCGCGGAGTTGACGAGCACGTCCATGCCGGCGAACCGCTCGCCGTGCTCCGCAACGGCGCGGATGCAGTCCTCCTCGTGCGCGAGGTTCGCGGCCACCGCGTGCGCGCCCAGCTCGGCGGCGGCCGCCTCGACGCGTTCCCGGGTTCGCGACGCGAGCGTGAGGTCGTAGCCCTCGTCGCGGAGCATGCGTGCGATCGCCAGGCCGATCCCGGACGAGCCCCCGGTGACGAGCGCGCTCGGCACCCGGCAAACCTAAAGGACTTTCGCCGCCGGCTGCGAAGGACGGCTGCAGAACGACGTCCCTCTCCCCCGACGGCGGCGGCCCTGAGCCGCCGTCGTCGTCTAGCGTGGGGGCGATGGTCAACCTCACGGACCTCGCCACGGCCGGCGGGTGCGCCGCGAAGTACTCCGCGGCGCGGCTCGAGGAGCTCCTGCGCGGGTTCGTCCCGGCCGAGGCGGAGAACCTGCTCGTCGGCCTCGATCCTGCGGACGACGCGGCTGTGTACAAGCTCGACGACGAGCGCGCGCTGGTGTTCACGATCGACTTCTTCCCGCCGATCGTCGACGACCCGGACGACTTCGGCGCCATCGCCGCCACGAACGCTCTCAACGACGTCTTCGCGATGGGCGGGCGGCCGCTGCTCGCGCTGTCGGTGGCGGCGTTTCCGGAGGACCTGCCAACCGCAGTCGTGCGCGCGATCTTCGACGGCGCCGACGGCCAGGTGCGGGAGGCGGGGGCGATCCTCGCCGGCGGCCACACCATCCGCGACAGCGAGCCGAAGTACGGACTCGCGGTCGTCGGCACCGTCTCGCCGGACGGCGTCTGGCCGAAGGCGGGCGCGCGCCCCGGCGACCTGCTCTACCTGACGAAGCCGCTCGGGACCGCGCTCGTGCTCGGCGGCGCGAGACGCGGCGTCGCGGACGCGCGCGAGGCGGTCCGCTGGATGCGAACCCTGAACAAGGACGCGGCCGACGTCCTGCGCTCGCTCGCGCCGAACGCCGTCACGGACGTCACCGGGTTCGGGCTCGCCGGTCACGCGCACGAGATGGCGACCCGGAGCGGCGTCCGGATCGTCCTCGAGGCGGCGCGTCTTCCGCCGCTCGACGGGGCGCTCGCGGCCGCCCGGGCCGGCGTCTCGACCGCGGGCACGCGCAACAACCGCGCCTACGCGCCCGTCGAGGCGGGCGAGGTGGCGCCGGAGCTCGTCGAGCTCGCCTACGACCCGCAAACGGCGGGCGGCCTGCTCGTCTCGCTCCCGGCCGACAAGGCGATGTCGCTGGAGGCGCAGTTCGCGGCGCGCAGCCTCTTCCTCGCGCGCGTGGGCCGCGTCGAGGAGGGCGCAGGGCTACTGCTCGCGTAGCGCGTCCTGGATCTTCTTCCGGCGCTCGACGAGGTCGTCCTCGAGCTCCTGCAGCTCGGCCAGCCGCCGCCGCACGAGCCGCAGCTGCGTCTCGAGGTGGGGAAGCGCGTCCTCGAGCGCGGCACGCCGCTCTTCCGGCGACGCCGACTCGCGGTACCGCCGGCGGGCGTCGGCGCGGACCTCTTCGGCGACCACCATCGAGCGCAGCTCGTCGAGCGACAGGCCGAGCAGGTCGCGCAGCCGCGTGATCTCCCGCAGCCGCTCGATGTCGGCCTCGGTGTAGACGCGGTGCTTGCCGTGCTCGCGCTCGGAGCGCGGCAGCAGCCCGAGCTCCTCGTAGTAGCGGACGGTGCGCGGCGTGACGCCGGTGCGCTCGGCGACCTCGCCGATGCGGACCATCACGCCGCCTCCTGGAGCAGGACCTCGTGCTCGTCGACGTGGACGTGCTTCGGCCGGAGCAGCGAGATGACGGCGCCGAGCAGCGAGATCGCGGCGAGCACCCAGAGCGCGAGGTGCATGTTCGAGATGAACGGCTGCAGCTGCGCGTTCGAGAGCCCGGACGTCAGGCCGGAGAAGATCTTGAAGAGGACGGCCTTCGGGACCGCCGCGGTCACGACGGCCATCACGAACGCGATCGAGATGACCGCGCCCGTGTTCTGGAGCATCACGCGTGCGCCCGCGGCGACACCCCGGCGGTGAACCGGCACGACGCCCATCATCGCGGCGGTGTTCGGGCTGTTGAACATTCCCGACCCGATGCCGACGAGCGTGAGCCACAGCACGCTCCACGCGTACGAGCTGTGCGCCTGCAGAGTCGTCATCCCTGCGAGCCCGCCTGCCGTGAGCAGCATGCCGAGTGCCGCCAGCCCGCGCGAGCCGCGGCGGTCCGCGTAGAGGCCCGCGAGCGGCGACGCGACGAGCATCCCGATCGCCATCGGCGCCAGCTCGAGCCCGGCCATGATCGGCGACTGCCCCTGCGGGCCCTGGAAGTAGAAGACGAACAGGAACATCAGGGCGAAGCGCGAGAGGCCGTTCAGGAACGCCGCCGCCGACGCGGCGCTGAAGAGGCGGTCCTCGAAGAGGCGCAGGTCGAGCATCGGCGCGTTCCCGCGGCGCTCGAGCAGGACGAACGCCGGCAGCAGGACGGCCGCGGCAGCGAGCCCGCCGATCACGAGCCCGTTCGCCCAGCCGGCGAGGCCGCCCTTCGAGAGGGCGAGCACGAGGCCGGTCAGGCCGACGACGTAGGTCGTCACCCCGAGCAGGTCGAGGCCGCGCTCGTCGCTGCGGCCGGCGCGCTCCTCGAGGACGAGCAGGCCCCAGAGGGAGCCGGCGAGGCCGAACGGCACGTTGAACCAGAAGACCCACGGCCACGAGATCGCGACGAGCGCGCCGCCGAGCACCGGCCCGACGACGAGCCCCACGGCGGCGACCATCGTGTTCGTCCCCATCGCGAGCCCGAGCTCGCGGCGTGGGAACGCGTCGGTGACGAGCGCGGCGGCGTTCGCGAACAGGAACGCGCCGCCGATCCCCTGCAGGATCCGCCAGAGGATGAGCTCCGTCCCGCTCCCCGCGAACCCGGCGCCGAGCGAGGCCGCCGCGAATACGAAGAACCCGAGGACGTACGCCGTCTTGCGGCCGAAGAGGTCCGAGAGCCGTCCCGCCGTGAGCACGAGCACGGTCGAGACGATCATGTAGACGAGGATCACCCACACGAGCTGCAGCAGCGTCGTGTGCAGCTCGCGCTCGAGGTCGGGCAGGGCGATGATGAGCGTCCCCGAGTTGACCGTCGCGAGCAGCATTCCCAGGCTCGTGCACGAGAGGACCCACCACTTGTAGTGGGCGGAGTGCCGGCGTGTCCGCAAGAACTTCATCTTTACGTCAAGGTAAGATTAGCACGCGGAGGGCTACAGTTCGCGCGATGGATGTCGGCGCGCAGCCGCTCTCCCGCCTGCGGGGCATCTCGCTCTCCCCGGCGGCGGTTCGGCGGCTCGCAGTCGCGAACGCGGCCGCCCTGGTCGTGATCGTCGCCACCGGCGCGACCGTCCGGCTGACGGGCTCCGGCCTCGGCTGCGAGCACTGGCCCGGCTGCACGCCGCATCACTTCGAGCCGCGCAGCTTCCACAGCTACATCGAGTTCGGGAATCGCGTGGTCGCGTTCCTGACGATCCTCGTGACGCTCGCGACGTGGGTCGCCGCGCGCGGCCACCGCCGCCTCGCCGCGCTCGTCTTCGCCGGCACGCTCGCGCAGGCGCCGCTCGGAGCACTGACCGTGCATTACCACCTGAACCCGTGGTTCGTGCTCTCGCACTTCCTGCTCTCGCTCGTGGTGCTGGCGCTCGCGGTCGTGCTCGCGGCGCGGATGTGGCCGCGGGAGCGGAGCTCGCTGCCGCCGTGGGTGCTCGCGCTCGGGCTGGTGGTGGCGGTCGCCGCCTGCGTCCTCGTCTTCTCGGGCACGCTGGCGACCGCCGCTGGGCCGCATCCGGGCAGCACCGTCGTCCGGCGTCTGTGGTCGTTCCAGCCGGCGGTCTACTGGCACGTCCGTGCGACAGCCGCTTTCGGCCTCTCGTTCGCGCTCGTCCTCGTGTACCTCGTCCGTGCTCGTGCGCGGCAGCTTCACGCCGCGCTCGTCGTCCTCGGGCTGCTCGCCGCGCAGATGACCGTCGGCGAGGTGCAGTACCGCACGCACCTGCCGTGGTGGCTCGTCCTCGTCCACGTCACGATGGCGGCGAGCGTCTTCGCCGCGGTCACGTGGTTCACGTTCAGCCTCTGGCGCCCGCGTAGGATCGGTCCATGAGCGAGCTCCGCATCGACGCTCGGCCGAAGCTCGAGCGGCCGGTGCTGATCGCCGCCTTCCGCGGCTGGAACGACGGCGGCCAGGGCGCGTCGCTCGCGGGCGCCTACGTCGCGCGGGCATGGGCGGCGGTCGAGTTCGCGTCGATCGACCCCGAGACGTTCTACGACTTCCAGGCGACCAGGCCGACCGTCTCGCTCGTCGACGGGCTGACGCGGCGCATCGACTGGCCGGAGAACACGTTCATGTACGCCTCGCTCCCCGGTGCGCGCCGCGACGCGATCGTCATGCTCGGCGTCGAGCCGAACCTCCGCTGGCGCACGTTCAGCGAGCTCGTCACCGGCCTCGCCCGCGACTTCGAGGTAGAGCTCGTGGTCACGCTCGGCTCGCTGCTCGCCGACGTGCCGCACACGCGGCCGGCTCCGGTGACCGGCAGCGCGAACGACCCCGAGCTGATCGACCAGCTCGGGCTGCAGGCGTCGCGCTACGAAGGCCCGACCGGGATGGTCGGCGTGCTCCACGACGCGTGTGCCCGAGCCGGGCTGAAGTCGGCAAGCCTGTGGGCGGCGGTGCCGCACTACGTCTCGCTGACGCCGTCTCCGCGGGCGGCGAAGGCGCTCGTCGACCGGCTCGCCGACCTCCTCGGCGCGGACATCGACACGAAGGAGCTGGCAGAGGCCGCGGAGGCGTACGCGCAGCAGGTGAGCGAGGCGGTCGCGACCGACGAGGAGACCGCCGCCTACGTGCAGGAGCTCGAGCGCCGCGTGGACGAGCTCGCGCAGGAGGGCGAGCTGCCGTCCGGCGACGCGATCGCCGCCGAGCTCACGCGCTTCCTCCGGGAGCGCGAGCGCGAGCAGAACGGCGACGACGACGTCGCCCGCGAGCACTAGCCGGCGCTACCCGAACGTGAACGAGTACGCCTGGACGCCGGGCGAGAAGCGCAGCTCGAGGAGCGCCTCCGTCGGCTTGCCGGAGCGCACCGTGTAGAGCCGCTCGGCGTCGACCTCGATCGCGCGCAGCGGCCGTCCGCCGACGAGCGCCCGGACGGTCCCGCGCCCGCCCAGCACGATGTACACGTCGGACGCCTCGAAGTGGAGCCGGAGCCGCGCGTGCGCGCCGGCCGTCGCAGCCTGCGCCCCGATCCGCCACTCGCCGTCGTACGCCAGCGTGTTCACCGGCAGCGAGCCCGGGAAGCGGTATTGCGCGAAGCGGTCCGGCACCGGCGTCCGCCCGATGTCGTTGGTGATGCGCGCGTAGCCGAGGTAGCTCTCCGGCGTCAGGAGCCCCGTCGGCGTCGTGTCGGCCACCGGGTGCGCCCGCGCGCCTCCGGCTCCGAGCAGCTTGCGGATCACTGCCTCCGTCTGCCCGTACTCCCCCTCGCCGAAGTGCGTGTGCCGCACGTCGCCCTGCTTGTCGACGATGTACTCGGCGGGCCAGTACTGGTTCGCGTAGCTGTCCCACGTCCTGTAGCGGTTGTCCTGCATGACCGGGTAGGGAATCCCGAGGCGCTTCACCGCCGCCCGCACGTTCGACGTCACGTGCTCGAACGCGAACTCGGGCGTGTGCACGCCAATGATCACGAGCCCCTTCCGGTGGTACGCCGCGTACCACGCCTTCAGGTGCGGCAGCGTGCGCAGGCAGTTGATGCACGAGTACGTCCAGAAGTCGATCAGCACGACCTTCCCGCGCAGCTCGTCGAGCGTCAGCGGCGCCGAGTTGATCCAGGCCCCGTCGGCGTGCAGCGGCGGCGCCTGCCCGTAGTCGGGCAAACCACCCTTCGTCGTGTGGGTCGCGGCGAACGCCGTCCCGCCTCCGCGCACCTTCGCGAGCTCGCGCCGCGCGGCGGCGCTGTCCTCGATCTTCCGCTGGAGGAACGACGTGTAGCCGGGCGTGAGCGTCGCGAGGTGGTCGTCGACATGGAACACGAGCCCTGCCGCGACCGCCGCGACCACGACGCCCGCCGCGAGGCGCACGCCCTCGGCATGGCGCCTCAGGCGCGCGGCGGTCTCGCGGCCGCCGTACGCGATCGCGAGCATCGGCACCGCCGCGCCGAGCGCGTAGGCGAGCGTCAGGAGGATCGCCCGCAGCCCGACCTGCTGGTTCGCCGCCACGGAGGTGATCGTCGCGAGGACGGGGCCCGCGCACGGGACGAAGACGAGCGCGAGCGTCGCCCCGAAGACGAAGCCGCCGCCCTGCGCACCGCGCGGCCGCAGCCGCGAGAACGCGGCCAGCGGCCGCTCGACCAGCGCGGCGGCTCGGGGCACGAGGAGCATCGCAGCCATCACGAAGAGCAGGGCGATCGCCAGGTTGCGGAGGAAGTCCTGCGGCAGGCCGAGCCGGTCGAGGATCCAGGTCGCGAAGAGCGTGAAGACGCTGAAGCTGAGGACGAGACCGGCGATCACGCGCGCCGGGTTGCGCCCGGATGCGCCGCCGGCGAGGAGGATCGGCAGCACGGGCAGCACGCACGGCGAGATCGCGGTGACGACGCCGGCGAGGAATCCGATGCCGAGCAGCAGAGCCATGCGGTCGTTCTACCGACCGAGCGGTTAGGCGGATGTTACGCCGCGTCTTCGGCGGGGACGGGCGGCGCGTCGGCCTCGGCGTCGCCTTCGGCCTCGACCGCCGTCTCCTCAGCCGGCTTCTTCCGGCGCCGCCGGCGCTTCTTCGGCCCAGGCTCGTCCTCCGCCGCCTCGGCGGGCGCGGGCTCGGCCGGCGCCTCCACGGCCGCCGGCGTCTCTTCGGAAGCCGGCTCCTCGGGCTGTGCCACGGGCGTCGCCGCGGCCTCCGCCGTCGCCTTCTTCTTCCGCCGCCTGCGGCGGCGCGTCCGGGACGGCCCCGTCTTCGGCTGCGGCAGGTTCTCGGCGATCCACCCTGCGACCTCGTTGATCGAGCCGAGCCGCTCGCGCGCCGCCTCGAGCAGCTGCGTCGCGCGCGGCGTGTACCCCTCGGCGGACGCGAGCAGCGCGGCGCCCACCTCGCGCGGCATCTCGAGCGCGGCGTTCACGAGCTTGGCTGCGTTCTCCTCGTGGCGGTGTCCGCGCGAGTTCGCGAGCGCGCCGAGCAGGCGCTTCGCGTCGGGGTACTCCTGCGACGCCTTCCGGTCGAGCTGCTTGCGCACCGCACGCGAGAGCCGCCAGGTCCACCGGGCGAGGATCTGATCGGGCGCGTCGGGCTTCCCCTCGGCGATCGCGCGCAGCAGGATCCGCACGCCGGACGCGCGGTCCTTCTCCCACGGCGGCGCCTGCGAGACGAGCGTCACCAGGTCGTCGAAGTCTGCCCGCTCGATCTTCATCGAAACGCGGTCGGCGAGCGCGATCAGCCGCAGGCGGCGGTTCGGGTTCTGCGCGGCGCACGTCGACAGGAAGACCTCCATCGCGCGCTTCGAGGCGCCGCGCGCGGTCAGCTTCTCGACGAACGCCGCGCGCTCGTCGAAGCGCAGCTGCCGGCCGGCGATCTCGCCCCAGAACTCCTGCTCGTCCTCGTCCAGGTACTTCGGGTCGATGCGTTGCCACTCGCGCGCGATCACCATCTTCCGCCGCAGCACGTCGGGCGTGACGGGGACGAGCCACGGCGCCGGCGTCAGCTTCCGCCGTGCCCGTCGCTGCATCCGCCGCCGCGGCGCGGGCGTGACGCGCGCGCCCTCGCGGTAGAAGTCGGCGTCGAGCAGCGAGTGCAGCGACACGACGCGCTCGTTGTGCGTCGCCGCCTTCGGCGTGAAGTCGACGACGATGCCCGCCTCCTTGCGCGGATGGATCCGCATGATGCGGCCGATGCGCTGCTGGTAGACGCGCTTCGACGCGGTCGGCGCGAGGTGCATGATCACGGTCGCGCGCGGCGAGTTCCAGCCTTCCGCGAGCAGCATCGCGTTGATCAGCACGTCGATCTCGCCGCGCTCGTACGCCGCGAGGATCTCCGCGAGCTTGACGGGCGGCGTGCGGCCCGAGACCGCTTCGGCCTTGATCCCCGCCGCGCGGAACGCGGTCGCGAGGTGGTAGGCGTGGTCGACCCCCGCGGCGTAGACGACGCCGGGCGTGTCGCCGAAGCGCTCGCGGTACAGCGTCGCCGCGGCCATGTTGAGCGCCTCGTGGTCGAGCGCCTGCGCCAGGGCGCGCTCTTCGAAGTCGCCGCCGACGATCGGCACCTGGTTGATCGCCGCGACCGGCGGGACGCGCAGGCAGCGAAGCGGCGCGATCAGGCCGCGCCGCGCCGCGTCCGTCAGCGGCAGGTCGTCGACCGAAGCCGGGAAGACGTCGGACACCTGCTTCGCGATCAGCTCCTCCGTCGCCGTCATCCCGACGTAGATGGGCTCGTAGAGCTTGCGGATCGCCGCCGACGTCTTCTCGCCGAGGGCGGTGTGCGCCTCGTCGCAGATGACGAGCTGGTACGCGTCGCGCGCGAGCTCGTCGACGTGGCGCGCGAACCAGGCGTACGTCTGGATCGTGATCGGCGCCGCGGGCCGCTTCGCGGTGTGGCCCTCCAGGATCGGCTCCGTGAGGCGCGCGCGGTAGCCGTGCTCGGTGAGCTCGCGGCGGAACTGGTCGACGAGCAGGCGGCGGTGGGTGAGGATCAGGACGCCCTCGGTGCGCGCGGCCTCGACGAACCCCGCCGCGGCGATCGTCTTGCCCGACGCGGTCGGGTGGCGGAAGCGGTAGCGGCGGACGCTGCCGGGGTCCTGCTCGACCGGGAGCGGCAGGCCGAGCTCGTCGTCGGCGTCGGCTCCAGGGGCGAGGCCGAGCTCGTCCTCGGGCTCGTCGTCCTCGTCGACCGCCTCGTCAACCTGCCCGTTGGCGTGGCCGTTGCCGTTCTCGCCCTTCTGGGCTGCAGCGATCAGCTCGGTCAGCATCCCGGCGAGCGCATCGACCTGGTGGCGCCGGAGCTCGGCGCCGGACGCGAGCCGCGGCGGCTTCTCCGACAGCACGCGCTCGAGCCCGAGCATCAGGGCGTAGCGCACCTTCCACTCGCTCGACGGCGCCGGCAGCCCGGCGTCCATCTCGGCGAGCGCGTCGTCGAGCGCGCGCCGCCGCGCGGTGCCCGACGCGAGGACCTGCTCGGGGTCCTCGTCCGGCCGCAGGAAGGGCTCTCCTGCCCATGCCTCTGCGCGGAGGGCGTCGGCCCGCATGGCCGACGCTGCCTCCGACTCGTTCGGAGATTGCGTGATGGTCTCTGACAATGCGTCCGGCACGCCTGCGTGCCGACTTCCTCTCAAAGGAGCGCGCCAGCGGGTGTTCCCCGTTCGCGTAGCGCACCCGCACAATAGCGGAACGGACGGACGGATGGGGCTCTTCCATGGCACAGCGCCGTACTACGCACGGTTCCGGCCGCAGTACCCGCCGGAGCTGATCGCGCGGCTCGCAGCCGCCGCCGGCCTCGACCGGACGGCGCGCGTGCTCGACCTCGGGGCCGGGCCGGGTCACGTCGCGGTCGCGGTCGCAGGGCACGCCGGCGAGGTGGTGGCCGTGGATCCCGAGCCGGAGATGCTCGAGCAGATCGACGCGCCGAACGTCCGCACGGTCCTCGGCCGAGCGGAGGACGTCGACGCCTCGTGGGGATGGTTCGACCTCGTGACCGCAGGCCGTTCCTTCCACTGGTTCGACCGTGCGCTGATGTTCGAGCGGCTGCCGCTCGTCACGTCCCAGCTCGCGCTCCTCGGCGACTCGGTGCTGCAGAGCGACGCACAGTCCGCCGCCGTGGACATCGCCGCCGAGCTGCTCGGCGAAGAGCGGCCGTCGAGGCGGAGGGACTTCTACGCCGACGTCCTCGCGGCGTCGCCGTTCGACGACGTGGTCGAGCTCTCGGCGGACGCCGAGCGCACCTGGACGGCGGAGTCGCTGATCGGCCTCGTCTACTCGACGTCCTTCGCGCCGCGCCTCGCCGACCGGCGGGCCGAGCTCGAGCGGCGGGTGCGCGAGCGGTTCGGCGAGGACGAGGTGCACGAGCGCGTGACGGTGTCGGCGCTGCTGGGCCGGCGCCGCGGCGGGTGACGGGATGGACTGGGCCGCCTTCGCACGAGACCGCGAAGCCCGTTACGCGGGCCAGCACGGCGAGCCCGACGAGCGGTCGCTCATCCGGAAGGGGAACGTCGCGTACGCCGCCGCCCTCGCGCGGCTGATGGCGGGCGAGCGAGACGAGGCCGCGGAGTGGTTCCGGCGTGCGGCCGCGGCGTGGCGCGAGAGCTGGCGGGGCGGCGAGTCCTGGGGGCGCCCGATCGGCGCGCTCAAGGCGTCGCTCCTCGCGGGCGACGAGGCCGCGGTCGAGGAGCTCGCGAGGTGGACGCTCGAGCTCGGCACGGCGACCGCAGCCTCGCCGATCGGCCGCTACGCGGCCGCGCTCGCGCTGCTCGCGCTGCGACGCTGGCCGGAGGCGCGCCACGTCGCCGAGTCGCTGCGGGAGCGCGACGACTTTCCCCGTGACGTCGGCGACGCCCTCGCGACCATCTCCGCGACCGACGTCGCCGGCTACGCCGAGGCGATCGAGTCGGTGGTGGAGAGCTTCGAGACGCGCGCGGACTTCCTCGAGGACGCACGCGTCGCCGACACCGCGCTCGTCCTCGACCTGTTCGCGCGCCGGCGCGGGATCGAGATCGACCTGCCCGCGTCCGACGTCCTGCCGGGCTAATCCGTCTCGCCGTTCTCGATCGCGGGATGGAACGCGATCGTGATCGTCTGCAGCGGCTGGGACTCGTCCTCGAGCTCCGTCAGCTCGTCCACGAGGCGTCGAAGCAGCGAGCGCACGGTTTCGACGTCGAGGCGCGTGTGCACCTGCGCGGTCCGGAACTCGCCCTTCGCCGCGTGCAGCTCGAAGCCGCGCTGGAGCTCGCGCAGCTGCGCCGCCTGCAGTCCGCTCGCGGCCCCGGTCGCGCGGATCTCGGGCGGGACCTTCAGGTGCTTCGCGACGGCGCGGTACGGCTTCTCGCGTCCGGCGACCTCCGCGAGCTCGATCAGCCCCGCGCGGTGCAGCATCCGGACGTGGAAGTGGAGGTGACCCGGGTCGACGGAGAGGCGCGCCGCGAGCTCGCGGTTCGTCAGCGCCTCCTCCGTCTGCCCGAGCACCTGTAGCACCTTCAGGCGCAGCGGGTGCCCGAGCGCCTTGAGCTGCGCCGCGTTCGTGACCTCGAGGGTGTCGGAGGCGCCGGGTTGCCGCTGCGGCGTCGTCATCCCGCCGACATTCTCGCTCCTGCGGCCTCGTCGGTGAAGACCTCGACGGGTACGGGCGCGAGGCGGGTGAGGCTCGCCGGGACGTCGCGCGTCACCTCGCCGCCGAACGCCCGCTCGACGGCGTCGGTCTTCGACTCCCCGCTGACCAGGAACACGATGCGTCTCGCCGCCTGGATCGTCGGGACCGTGAACGTCACGCGGTGGACGTACGGCTCGAGCCCGGGCGGCCCGTGCGTCGCCCGCCGGTCGGTCACGTCGAGCTGCGGCGACCCCGGGAAGAGCGACGCCATGTGGCCATCCGGCCCGAGACCGAGCAGGAGCAGGTCGAGCACGACGTCCTCGAGCGCGGCGTCGAGCTCCGCAGCCGCTTCGTCGGGCGGCGCCTCGCCTCGGATCCGGTGGACCTCGTGCGGCTGCGCCTCCAGGCGGTCGAGCAGCGTCTCCTTCGCGAGGCGGTAGTTCGAGCGGTCGTCGTCCGGCGGGACGCAGCGCTCGTCGCCCCACCAGAGCGTGACGAGGCTCCAGTCGGGCTGGAGCTCCGCCGCGCGCGTGTACGCGTCGCCGACGCCTCCGCCGCCCGTGAGGACGATCGACCCGCCGCGCCTCGCCTGCTCGGCGAGCAGCCGGGCGACGCTCGCCGCGGGGTCGGGCTCGATGTGCAGGTCAGGCTGCAAGCGGCAAGGGTACGAAACCGCGGGCGAACCCGGCGAGGAGGTACACGCTGGCGAGGCCGGACCACTCCCCGTACGGCGCCAGGAGCTCGTCGGCCTCGTGCGGCTCGACCCAGCGTCCCCACAGCGCCGACGCGAGCTTCGTCAGCCCGAGGTCGCGGTAGAGCCCGTGCTCGTAGCGGCCGAGGCCCTGGAGGCAGACGACGCCGAGTGACCATGGACCGAGGCCGCGCTCGCGCGCGAGGCGTGCGACGACCGCCCGTGTCGGCTGGCGCTTCAGCGCCTCGAGGTCGAGCCCTCGGCAGAGGCGGACGAGCGCGCCGGCACGTCGCGCGCCGAGCCCGAGCCGGCCGAGCTGCGCCGGCGAGAAGCGGCCGAGGTCGGCGGCCGTCGGCGGTGCGTGCAGTCCGTCGAGCGCCGGCGTCGCGGCGCGAACGATCGCGCGCTCGAGCTCCCGCGCGCGGCTCGACTGGACGAGCTGCCCGGCGACGGCGCGCAGGAGCGCCTGCGCCACCGTCCCGGTCCGCAGCGGGCGCAGCCCGCGCAGGCGCCGGAGCGTCTCGCCGAGCAGCGGGTCACGGGCGAACCGGCGCAGGAACTCCGAGTGGTCGTCGTCGAGCCCCAGCGCGAACCGGACGTGGTCGACGCCGGCGTCGCTCTCGGCCGCGACCACGAATCGCCCGTCCGGCCGCTGGACCGCGTGCACGCGCTCGAGCCCGCCGCCGGCGCGGATCGTCGCCCGGAAGGTGCCGTCCACGACGACGCGCGTCGCGTCGCTGGCCATGCGTCCGGAGAGACGGAGCGAGTACGGCCCCTGCGGGCGGAGCTCGGCGCGGACCACGGTCCGAGTCTAGAAGTACGCTCAGGCGATGCTGCGCCGGGTCGCGTCGCGCGTGTCGCTGCGCAGCCGCGAGCGGAAGCTCGAGCTCCTCTTCGAGCTGCTCGCGCCCGGTCCGGAGACGAGCGTGCTCGACGTCGGCGTGACCGACGCTCCGTTCGGGGGCGGGTCGAGCGACAACTTCTTCGAGGCGCTCTACCCGTGGCCGGAACGGATCACGGCCGTGGGCAACACGGAGCTCGGCAGGTTCGAAGCGGCGTTTCCCGGAGTTCGGGCGGTGCGCGCAGACGGGCGCGACCTCCCCTTCCCGGACGGGGCGTTCGACATCGGCTTCTCGAACGCCGTCGTCGAGCACGTCGCCGGTGGGCGCGAGGGCCAGCGGAGGTTCATCCACGAGCTCTGCCGCGTCGCTGGCCGGGTCTTCGTGACGACACCCAACCGCTGGTTCCCGCTCGAGGTGCACACGCTGCTCCCGTTCGTGCACTGGCTGCCGGCGCCGGCGCGCGAGCGCCTGCTGCCGTTCGACGACGTGCTCGACCCGCTCGGGCCGAAGGAGCTCGCCTCGCTGTTTCCTTACGACGTGCGTGTACTGAATCGCGGGATGACGCTGATCGCGGTCGGGCCGGTATGACGTGGCGCCGCCCAACGTGGGCGCTGCACGTGCTCATCGTCGGGCTCGCGCTCCACAACCTGGTGATGGCGCTGCTCTGGCGTGCGGGCGTGCGCGGCGGCGCGCTGACGGTCGTCGCGGCCTGGAAGGACGTGCTGCTCCTCGTCGCGCTCGGGCTCGTCCTAGCCGGGCGCCGCGGCCTGCCGTTCAAGGCGTCGCCGCCGGACTGGCTGGCGCTCGCGTTCGCCGGCTTCGTCGTGCTCTACGGACTCCTGCCCCAGTCGTGGCTCGGCGGCGGCGCGACGCACAAGGGCGTGCTCTACGCCGCGCGGCACGACCTGCTCCCGGTCGGCGGCTACTTCCTCGGGCGCGGCCTCGACCTCACCGAGCAGGAGCGCTCGAGGCTCTGTCGGACGGTGCTCACGACCGCTGCGCTCGTGGCGGCGTTCGGGCTCGTCGACGTCTACACGGTGCCGCTCTCGTGGTGGCGCGGCGTCGCCGGGTGGTACCAGCACCAGCTCGGCCTCGACTACATCGGGCTCTCGCACCTGCCGGAGAACTTCGTCTACAACGTCGGCAACGGCGTCGTCTTCCGGCGACTGACGTCGACGTTCCTGTCTCCGCTCGCCACGGCGTACCTGCTGGTCGTCGCGCTGTTCTTCGTGCCGTTGCGCAGGCGGTGGGGTGGGCCCCTCGCGCTGCTCCTGTTCGCCGCGCTCCTGTGGACGCACACGCGCTCGGCGATCGTCGCGCTGGCGGCGGGACTGCTCGTCCTCGCGCTCGTCCGCCGTCGCACGCGCCCGGTCGTGCTCGTCGCCGCCGTCGTCGGGATCTCGCTCGCCTTCGTCAAGGGCTACGACCACTTCGCGCCGCGCACGCACTTCACGGCCGCAGAGCTGCGGACGCAGGAGCAGATCGCGAAGCAGCATCCGACGGCGTCGCACGACCCGACCGCCGCGAACGAGTCCTCGACGAGCGAGCACCTGGCGAGCCTGCGCGAAGGCGCGAAGGCTGTGGCGGAGCACCCGTGGGGCTACGGTCTCGGCAACTCGGGCGTGACTGCCGCGCGGACCCACGTCGCGATCAAGGCGGGCGAGTCGACCTACACCGAGCTGGGCGTCGAGACGGGGCTGCTCGGCGGGCTCGTCTTCGTCGGGTGGTCGCTTGCGCTCCTGCGTTCCTCCCTGCGGACGCGCGCCTGGCTCGGCGCGGCGTTCGCAGCCGTGCTCGTGCTCGGCCTGCAGACGGACGTGATCGGGGTGCCGTGGATCGCGGTCGTGGTCTGGGCGCTCGTCGGCGATGCCGTCTAGCGCGTGCACATCCAGAGGCCGCGGCCGATCAGCCCTGCCGCGTCGTGCTCGACCTGCAGGCCGGTGCCCTCGAACGCCGCCCGCATCTCGGCATCCGTGAACAGGTAGAGCTCGTGGTGCTCCTCGAAGCGGTCGACGCCGTCAGGAGTGGCGACGAGGTAGTGCATCTCCGTCGTCGACACGCGCCCGGCGCGCAGCCCGCTCAGCGTGACGCGGGCGAACGCCATCCCGGGCTCGTCGCGCGCGAGCACGTGCGGCCGGTTCGGGACCCAGACGTCGGGGGTCAGCCACGGCTCGACGAGCAGCACGCCGCCGTCGGCGAGGTGCGCCGCGAGCGTCCGCGCGGTGGCGGCGAGCCCCTCCGGTGAGCCGGCAAAGCCGATCGCGCTGAAGAGGCACGTGACGACGTCGTACGTCCGCCCGAGGTCGAAGCTGCGCATGTCTCCACGATGCAGCGGCACGTCCGGGACGCGCGCCCGCGCGACCTCGAGCAGGCCCTCGTCCAGGTCGATGCCCTCGCACTCGAAGCGCGCCTGCAGGTGCTCGAGGTGCTTGCCGGTCCCACACGCGACGTCGAGGAGCGTGCGCGCGTCCGGGTTCCGCTCGTCGACGATCCGCGCGATCGCCGCGGCTTCGCCGGCGTAGTCCTTGGACGCGTAGGCGACGTCGTACAGCTCGGGGCGCTTCGTGTAGCGGATGTGCCGAGACTGCCACGACTTCGTGACTTCTGCGGAAGGACACTTGCGGCCGGTCGACGGCTTCGTACCGTTGATCCGGTGCGGCCGTCCTACCTCGAGCTCGCGCTCCTCGCCGCGGCCGTCGCGATCGCGGCCACGGCGCTGCCGCTCTTCCCGAGCGGGCCCCCGGGCGTCGTCCTGCGCGCGAGCTGGGCCCTGACGCCCGGCGTCCTCAACCCCGACGTCACGCAGGCGACGATCGGCGGGACGATCTGCCGCCGCGGGTGGACGCGCACGATCCGGCCGCCTGTCTCGTACACGAACGCGCTGAAGGCGCAGGGGCTGCGGCAGTACCACCTGCGCGGGCCGCCGTCGTCGTTCCAGGAGGACCACCTGATCAGCCTCGAGCTCGGCGGCGACCCGGTCGACCCGCGAAACCTGTGGCCGGAGCCGTACCCGCGCGCGGCGACGGTCGACCAGATCGAGAACGAGCTCAACCACCTGGTCTGCACGGGGAAGCTCTCGCTTGCCGAGGCGCAGCGGCGCGAGTCGGCGCTCAAGCACGCGGACGGCTGAGCGCGTCCGTCATCCGGCGCAGGAGGGCGAGCAGCTGCCGCCGCTCGTCGGGCGCGAGCGACGCGGTCGCGGACTCGAACGCGCGCGCGGCGCGCGCGAGCCGCTCGTCCAGCAGCGTTCGTCCCGCGGGCGTCAGCTCGATGCTGAGCGCCCGCCGGTCGGCGGCCTCGGGCGCACGGCTGACGAGGCCCAGGCGTTCCAGCACGTCGACGGCGCGACTGGCGGTGGGGGTGCTCGTGCCCATGCGCTGGGCGAGGTCGCTCAGCCGGAGCGGCCCTTCCTCGCCGAGCTCGACGAGGGCGATGCGCTGCGAGGCCGTCACGGGCGGTCCGTCGTCCGCGCCGCCGGTCAGGCGGGTGAGCTGCCGGAGGAGGCGGCCGAGCTGGTCGAGCAGCATCGTGGTGTCGGGCGCGCGGCTCACGCGGTAATGATTGCACAATGAAATAGTTTCGCGAGTTCTGCTATCGTCAGGTGGACGCCTTGCCTGCCGAGCAGCCCCGCATCCGCCTGATCTTCCTCGCGCTCATGCTCGTGCTGCTGCTCGCGGCGCTCGACCAGACGATCGTCTCGACCGCGCTCCCGACCATCGTCGGGGACCTCGGCGGCATCGCGCATCTCTCCTGGGTGGTGACGGCCTACCTCCTCGCGTCGACCGTGACGGGGCCGCTCTACGGCAAGCTCGGCGACCTCTACGGGCGCAAGAAGGTGCTGCAGACGGCGATCGTGCTGTTCCTCGCGGGGTCGGTCCTGTGCGGGCTCGCGCAGTCGATGGCGCAGCTGATCGCGTTCCGGACGCTGCAGGGGCTCGGAGCCGGCGGGCTGATGGTCGTCACGCTGGCCGTCGTCGGCGACATCATCCCTCCGCGCGAGCGCGGCCGCTACCAGGGCTACTTCGGTGCGGTGTTCGGCGTCGCAACCGTGATCGGGCCGCTGCTCGGCGGCTTCTTCGTCGACAACCTGTCGTGGCGCTGGATCTTCTACGTCAACCTTCCGGTCGGCGCGGTCGCGCTGACCGTCATCGCCACGGCGTTCCACGCGCACGAGACGTCGAGGCGCCACACCATCGACTACCTCGGTGCCGTGCTCCTCGCGGGCGCGCTCGCGGCGATCGTCCTCTTCACGAGCCTCGGCGGGACGACCTGGGCGTGGGCCTCCCCGCAGATGCTCGCGCTGATGATCGGCAGCGTCGTCCTGCTTCCGTTGTTCGTGCTGGTCGAGGCGCGGGCGGCCGAGCCGATCCTGCCGCTCTCGCTCTTCCGCAACCACACCTTCTCGGTCACGAGCGCGGTCGGCTTCATCGTCGGCTTCGCTCTCTTCGGCGCCGTCACCTATCTGCCGCTGTACCTGCAGGTGACCAAGGGCTCCAGCCCGACCGTCTCCGGCCTCCAGCTGACGCCGCTGATGGCGGGAGTGCTGATCACGTCGATCACGAGCGGCCAGCTGATCTCGCGGCTCGGGCGGTACCGCGTCTTCCCGATCACCGGGACCGCGGTCATGGCCGTCGCGATGTTCCTGCTCTCGCGGCTCGGTGTGGGCGCGAGCACGTGGGTCGCCGCCGCGTTCGCGCTCCTCCTAGGGCTCGGCCTCGGGATGGTGATGCAGGTGCTCGTGCTCGCGGTGCAGAACGCCGTCGACCGATCGGTGATGGGCGTCGCGACGAGCGGCTCGACGCTGTTCCGGCAGGTCGGCGGCTCGATCGGCGTCGCGCTCTTCGGGACCATCTTCGCGAACCGTCTCCACGTCGAGCTCGCGCGGCGGCTTCCGCACGGCGTCCGCATCCCGAAGACGATCAACCCGCAGGGCATCCGGCACCTTCCGCACGCCGTCCACGCCGCCGTCGTCGACGCGTACGCCGTCGCGCTCCACCCCGTCTTCCTGACCGCCGCCGGCATCGCGCTCCTCGCCTTCGCGCTCACGTGGCTCCTGCGCGAGGTGCCGCTGCGCACGACGGTTCGGCCGGGTGAGGCGGCCGAGCCGGCGCGCTCCGCCGAGACGGTCGCCGCGTAGCAGGAGTGCCCGCGGCCCCTGCGAAGGGGGAGAGGCAACCCATGCGACGACCGAAGGAGGTCAGCAATGCCACGTAAGGCCACCGAGGCCGCCGCGACGACGAAGCCGGCAACCGGGAGAACCGCCACGCGCCGCACGAAGAAGGTGGAGGCGACGGAGCCGAAGGTGCTGTCGTGGGAGGACGTCGCGACGCGTGCGTACTACATCCACCTCGAAGAGGGCGGGGACGCCATCGAGAACTGGCTGCGCGCGGAGCGCGAGCTGGTCGCGTTCTAGCGCGAGCGTCCGTACCTGAGGAAGCCGGGCGCGGGGCGGCGCTCAGCCGTCCCGCGCCCGGTGCGCGAAGCCGCCGGTGCTACTGTCGAAACGACGTTGGCGAAGCCGGTCGAGCAGCTCGAATCGGTCGTGATCCGGTTCGCCGGGGACTCCGGCGACGGGATGCAGCTGACCGGCGGCCGGTTCACCGCCGAGACCGCCCTGACGGGCAACGACCTCGCCACGTTTCCCGACTTCCCGGCCGAGATCCGGGCCCCCGCGGGGTCGCTTCCCGGCGTCTCCGGCTTCCAGCTCCACTTCGCAGACCACGACATCCTGACGCCGGGGGACCGGCCGGACGTGCTCGTGGCGATGAACCCGGCGGCGCTGAAGGCGAACGTCCGCGACCTGCCGAAGGGCGCGACCCTGATCGTCGACACCGACGCGTTCACCGAGCGGAACCTGAAGAAGGCGGGCTACCAGGCAAACCCGCTCGAGGACGGGTCCCTCGCCGACTACCAGCTGCACGCGGTGCCGCTGACGTCGATGACGGTCGGCGCACTGAAGGAGATCGACGGCGTGAGCGCGCGCGAGGCGGAGCGCGCGAAGAACATGTTCGCGCTCGGGCTGATGTCGTGGCTCTACGGGCGCCCCGTCGACTCGACGTTGGAGTTCCTGCAGACGAAGTTCGCGAAGCGACCCGAGCTCGCAGCGGCGAACGTGAAGGCGTTCAACACCGGCTACCACTTCGGCGAGACGTCCGAGTCGTTCGCCGTCCAGTACGAGGTCAAGTCCGCGCAGCTCCCACCGGGGCGCTACCGACAGATCACCGGCAACACCGCGCTCTCGTACGGGCTGATCGCCGCGTCGCGGCTGTCGGGGCTCTCGCTCTTCCTCGGCGCCTACCCGATCACGCCGGCGTCGTCGATCCTCGAGGAGCTCGCGAGGCACAAGGACTTCGGGGTGGTGACCTTCCAGGCCGAAGACGAGATCGCGGCCGTCGGCGCGGCGCTCGGCGCCTCGTTCGGCGGAGCGCTCGGCGTCTCGACCTCGGCGGGGCCCGGCATCGTCCTCAAGGCGGAGACCGTCGGGCTCGCCGTGACGCTCGAGCTCCCGCTCGTGATCATCGACGTGCAGCGCGCCGGGCCGTCGACCGGCATGCCGACGAAGCCGGAGCAGGCCGACCTGCTCATGGTCATGTTCGGCCGGAACTCCGAGTCTCCGGTACCCGTGCTCGCCGCGTCGACGCCCGGCGACTGCTTCTACTCGGCGATCGAGGCGGCGCGCGTCGCGATCAGGTACCGCACGCCGGTGTACCTGCTCTCGGACGCGTACCTGGCGAACGGCGCCGAGCCCTGGCGCCTGCCGGACATCTCGTCGCTGGAGCCGATCGACGCCGGCTTCGCGGCCGCGAACGGCGCCGACTTTCGTCCGTACCGGCGCGACCCGGAAACGCTCGCCCGGCCGTGGGCGATCCCGGGCACGCCGGGTCTCGAGCACCGGATCGGAGGGCTCGAGAAGGAGAACGAAACCGGCAACGTCTCCTACGACCCGGAGAACCACGACCTGATGACGCAGCTCCGCGCACAGAAGGTGGCCGGAATCGAGGTGCCGCCGCAGGAGGTCGACCACCAGGAGGGCGCGGACGTGCTGGTCGTCTCGTGGGGAGGCACCTACGGACCGGTGCACGCGGGCGTGCGGCGCGTGCGGGCCGGCGGCGGAAAGGTCGCCCACGCGCACCTGCGCTGGCTCAACCCGTTCCCGGCCAACCTCGGCGACGTGCTGGGAAGCTACGGGCGCGTGCTCGTCCCCGAGATGAACGCAGGTCAGCTCAGGCAGCTCCTGCGCGCGCGATACCTCGTCGACGCCGTCGGCTACACCCGCGTCACCGGGAAGCCCTTCAAGGCCGGAGAGATCCGCGACGCGATCGAGGCGCTCCTGTGACGCTGACGATGAAGGACTTCAAGTCCGACCAGGAGGTCCGCTGGTGCCCCGGCTGCGGCGACTACGCGATCCTGGCTGCGCTGCAGGCGTTCATGCCGGAGCTCGGCCTCGCGCGCGAGAACATCGTCTTCATCTCCGGCATCGGATGCGCGGCGAGGTTCCCGTACTACATGCAGACCTACGGGATGCACTCGATCCACGGGCGCGCGCCCGCGATCGCGACCGGTCTCGCGGTCTCGCGCCCCGACCTCTCCGTCTGGGTCGTCACGGGCGACGGCGACGCGCTCTCGATCGGCGGCAACCACCTGATCCACGCGCTGCGCCGCAACGTCAACGTCAAGATCCTCCTGTTCAACAACCGGATCTACGGCCTCACGAAGGGGCAGTACTCGCCGACGAGCGGCCAGGGCAAGGTCACGGGCTCGACGCCGATGGGGAGCGTCGACTATCCCTTCAACCCCCTCGCGCTCGCCCTGGGTGCGGGCGCGACGTTCGTCGCGCGCGCACTCGACGTCGACAAGCCGGGGTTGACGGAGGTGCTCCGGCGGGCGGCGGCGCACAGCGGCGCGGCGTTCGTCGAGGTCTTCCAGAACTGCAACATCTACAACGACGGCGAGTTCGCCTACATCCGCGAGGACCGGGACGCGCGGACCTACCTCGAGCACGGCAAGGAGTTCGCCGGCACCGGCATCGTCCACGACGAGGCCGACTTCGCGCCGGCGTTCGCGCTCGCGCAGCTCCAGTGGGAGAGGGACGGCGCGATCCCGCTCGGCGTCTTCCGCGACGTCCGGCGCGAGAGCTACGACGAGCTCGTCCGGTCGCAGATCGAGAACGCCCAGGGCGACGGCGACCTGCAGGCCCTCGTGTCGTCCGGCGACACCTGGACGATCGACTGACGCTCTACCAGGTCTACCTCCGGTCGTTCGCGGACGGCCTCTCCGGCCTGTGCGCGCGCCTCGACCACCTGGCGTCGCTCGGCGTCGACGCGGTGTGGCTGAGCCCGATCCATCCCAGCCCGAACGTCGACTGGGGCTACGACGTCGCCGACTACCTCGCGGTCCACGACGACTACGGCACGCTCGAGGAGTACGACGCGCTCGTCGCCGAAGCGCACCGCCGCGGGATCGACGTGTGGCTCGACCTCGTCCCGAACCACACGTCCGACCGGCACCGCTGGTTCGGGGACCGCCCGGAGTACTACGTGTGGTCCGACCGCGTGCCGAACGACTGGAAGTCGGTCTTCACCGGCGGCAGCGCCTGGACGTGGGACGCGAGGCGGAGGCGCTACTACCTGCACCAGTTCGCGGCGCAGCAGCCCGACCTCGACTGGTGGAACCCGGACGTGCGGGACGAGTTCGAGCGCATCCTTCGCTTCTGGTTCGACCGCGGCGTGCGCGGCCTCCGCATCGACGTCGCCCACGCGCTGGTCAAGGACCGTGAGCTGCGCGACGGCGTCGACCACATGCGCGAGCGGCCGGAGGTGCACCAGATCTACCGCCGGTGGCAGGAGGTCGCACGCGAGTACGACCCGAAGCCCGTCCTGATGGGCGAGACGTACGTGCTGGAGCTCGAACGGCTGTGGGCGTACTGGCAGCACCTCGACCTCGTGCAGAACTTCCCGTTCTTCCGTGCGGAGTTCGACGTCGACGAGCTGCGGCCGATCGTCGAGCGTACGCTGGCGCATCTCCCGTCTGGCCGGCGTGCGTTGTGGTTCGGCTCGAACCACGACCACTCGCGCATGGCGACCCGCTGGGCCGGTGGCGACCCCGAGAAGCACAAGGCGGCGCTGTTCCTGATCCTGACGCTCCCGGGTGTCGCGATCCTCTACCAGGGCGACGAGATCGGGCTTGAGGACGGCGTCGTCCCCCGCGACCGGATCCTCGACCTGGCGACGCCGCCGCGCGACCCGGCGCGCACGCCGATGCCGTGGACGCGCGACGGGTGCGAATGGGTCGACCCGTGGCTTCCGCTGACGGACACGACGCGGAACGTGGAGGACCAGGACGCCGACCCGAAGAGCATCCTCAACTACACGCGGACGCTCGTCCGCGAGCGGCGCCGCTTCTCGGGCGACGGCTACCGCACGCTGGCGAGCCCGCGGGGCGTGTGGGCCTACGCGCGCGGCGACCGCACCTGCGTGCTCAACATGACGGATGACACCGCCCGGTACGACGGCGAGGTCCTGCAGCCCTGGGAGGGCTGCATCCTCCCACGGCCGCCGCGCTGACGCAGCTTCGGGCTACCGCGGCGGGTGGCCGAACTCGCGCATGAGCTGGTCGAACCGCTCCCACTCGAGCTGCCACGTCCGTTTCGCCTTCCCCGGCTTCCAGTCGATCGAGCCGCGGCTCACCTTGAGCTGGCCGAGCCGCTCGCCGTCCTGCTCGACGATCACCTTGATGTCGACGTTGCCGACCGGCAGCTCGTGGTCGATCTTCAGGCCGACGGAGTGCGCCACGCGACGAGTATCTCAGCCGTTCAGGCTGACCGACCCGTCGCCGCGCAACGTCCAGTGCGGGTTGTGCGCCACCTCCCACGGGTGCCCGTCGGGGTCGACGAACACGCCGGAGTAGCCGCCCCAGAACGTCGCCGCCGGCTCACGAGCGATCCGGGCGCCCGCGCGACGCGCCTCCTCGATCACCGCGTCCGCCTCCGCCCGCGACCGAACGTTGTAGGCGAGCGTGACGCCGCCCCAGCCGCCGCCGTCCTCGACGCCGGAATCCTGCGCGAGCGCCGCCCGCGACCACAGCGCGAGGACGACCCCGCCCGCCTGAAAGAAGACGACGTCGTCGTCTGGCGCGGCGCCCGTCTTCCACCCCAGAGCCTCGTAGAACGTCCGCGACCGCGCGAGATCCGCGACGCCCAGCGTGACCAGGCTCAGCCGCTGCTCCATGCGCCTACGTTAATCCGACTCGAGGACCACGCGCTCGTGCCGCCGCCGCGGCAGCTCGCTCGCCACGTACGCCCGCACGGCCTCGTCGATCCCGACGTCCTTGCCGGCCTTCTCCGACAGGAACCACCTGTGCTCGAGCACCTGGTGGAAGACCTCGGCCGCCGGGAGCGCCGCCCACAGCTCCTCGGGCACCGCCGCCACCGTCGGCTCGAACACCTCCTGCCGCCACTGCGACGCCACGACCGACTCCGAGAGCGTCCGCCCGCGCCTTCTCTCCTGCGCTTCGCGGTAGCGCGCGATGTCGTTCAGCATCCGCCGTGCCTGGTTCTCCTGCGCGTCGAGCCCCGTCAGCCGCAGCAGGCGATGGCGGTGATGGCCGGGCTCGACGACGTGCGGGTCGAGCCGGAGGCGGTAGCCCGACGGGGTCGCCTCGAGCTGGATCTCCTCCACGTCGTACCCCAGCTCGTTGAGCCGGTGCAGCCGCTCGTCGAGCTTGTAGCGCTCGTCGGCGCCGAAGGTCTCCTCGCGCGTCAGCTCGCTCCAGAGCGCGGTGTACCGCGTGACGATCTCGGCGCCGGTCTCGTCCGGATCGAGGTCCGGCGGCAAGCCCACCTCCGCGTCGACGTCGAGCAGCTCGCCGACGATGTTCGTCTGCGCGATCTCGAGGTCGTACGCCCGCTGCCCGTCCGACAGCAGGCCGTGCAGCTCGCCCGTCTCGGCGTCGACGAGGCACGCCGTCAGCGCGCCGGCGTCCCGCCGGAACAGCGCGTTCGACAGCGAGCAGTCGCCCCAGAAGAAGCCGCGGATGTGCAGCCGCGCGAGGAGCTCGACGAGCGCGTTCAGCAGGTGCGTGCGCAGGTCCGGGATCGCCGCACCCGAGAAGAGCGCGCGGTAGGGAAGCGAGTACTCGAGGTGGCGCGTGATCAGGATCGCGTCGAGGTCCTCGGTGCGGCCCGTGACCACGCCGACCGCCTCGACCACCGGCAGCCCCTGTCCCTCGAGCCGCCGCAGGAGCGTCCACTCCCGCCGCGCCGGCCGCTCCGGCAGCTCCTTCAGCGCATACAGCACGCCGTCGTACTCGACGAACCGTACGACGTGCCGGCTGATCCCGCGGATCAGGTCGACGAGCCGCGGCGACTCCCAGCCCTCGAGCGGTGCGTCCCAGGGCAGGTCGAGGAAGCTCGGGTGGCCCGTGCGCGCGACGAGCTGGAAGTTGGCGGGCATCAGTCGCTGCTGATCGTCCCGAAGTCGAGCGCGCGGACTCCGCCCGGGCTCGCGACGACGGTGTTGTGCGCCACGTGCGCCTCCGCGTAGAAGTACGCCTCGATCGCGATCCCGTGGCGGCTCGGGTTCTGCTCGCCGTCGATGCGCGCGCCGGCGACGGTGTTGTGCCGAATCTCGCAGATCGAGTGGTCCATGCAGAGGATGCCGATGCCGCGTGCGCCATCGACCCTGTTGCCGCTGGCGGTGTCCATCGACATCTCCGACAGCGCGATCCCGTGGAGCGTCGTCCCGAGGACGTGGTTGTCGGTGACGTCGACCATCGAGGAGTGCGTCGAGATGCCCTCCCGGACGCCTGCGATCGTGCACCTCGAGACCATGCTCATCGGGCGCCCCATCGAATAGGAGATCAGCACGCCGTTCGCGAGCGGCGTGGCCGGTGCGGCGACGGAGCAGCGGTGGACCATCACGCCGGCGTCCAGCGCGCGGATTGCGTCGAGGCCGAAGCCGAACACCCGGACGCGATCGAGCACGACGTGCTGCGCGTGCTCGACGTCGATCCCGTAGTCGCCGCCGACCACCGTCACGTCCTTCACCGTCACGTGGTCGGCGCGGATGCGGATCCCTCCGCGCACCGTGCCGCCGACGAGCGTCTGCGCGTGCCGGATGACGAGCGGGCCCTGGACGACGCCGTGCAGGTGGACGGTCGGCGGGATGACCGCGACGGCGCCGGCGACGGCGGCGAGCGTCGCGGCCGCGACCGACGCGGCGACGACCGTTCCTGCGCGGCCCAGCTCTCCGCCCGTCTCGGCGTACTCCACCCGGAACCGCGGGAAGAGCGCGTGGCCGCACACCTGCGCCGTCGCCCAGCCGAGCGCGAACAGCCCGAGCGCCTTCGAGGTGACCGGCACGTGCATTGCCCCCACGATCAGGCCGAGCTCGGCGAGCCCGAGCGGCACTGCGAGCCACGCCGGCTGGTAGTCGAGCACCTTGTCGTAGACGCACAGGTCGAGCGCGACGCCGAACGCCAGCATCAGCCCGACGAGCTCGATCGCCCACCAGCGGTGAATCGCGAGCGCGACGAGGAGCGGCGGAAGCGTCGCGGCGAGCCGCGACTCGATGCGGCCGGTCAGCGTGTACGACATACGCGGCGGGCGAACGCGCGGGCGGCGTACTTCGCGCCCGCGATCGTGTCGGCGGCGGGGAACGCCCACTGGCCCGGAACGCCGGCGAGGGAAAGCGTGCGGCGGCCGGTGGTGAGCGCGGGGACGGTCGAGTCCGGGTCGACCACGATCCAGCGGTCGTGCGTCTCGAGGCCGTGCCGCTCGACCAGGTCGGCGAGGAGCATGTCCGCGCGGAAGCCTCTCCGGAACCCGGTTGCCGCAATCACCTGGAACCCGTCCGGCGGCGCGTCGACGACCGGGACGTCGACGTCCCACTCGCGTCCCGGCGGATACGACGGCCGCGAGAGGTCGCGCAGCGTGCGTGCGCGCGCCTCGTGCGAGAGACGGTGGAACCCGGTGAGCCCGCGCTTCGAGAAGTAGCGGCGCGGGACGTTGAGCGGGCGGCGCAGCGGCTCGCGGCGGCGGATCGACACCACCTCGGATCCTACGGCGAGCGCGTTCCGCCACTCCGTGGCGGCCGCCATCCCGGCGCCGATCACGGCGACCTTCGCGGCGTACTCGTGCGGCTCGTACGCGTGCACCGCACCCGGTACGCGCTCGAGCCCGGGGTGGCCCGGCGCGAGGAGCACGTGCGCGAACGGCCCCTCGCCGTCGAGCTCGAACCCGCCCTCGACCACGCGGACGCAGGCAACGCGGCGCGGCACGAAGCTCTCGTCCCAGCCGGTCCGCCGGCGCACGTCCTGCGCGTGCGCGAGGAAGAGCGCGACGGGCGGCCGGTAGCGGCCGGCGACGGTCTGCGCGAGCGCCCGCAGCGACCGCTCGCGCAGCGCGAGCCCGGGAAACGACGCGGGTGCGAGGTGCCCGTCCGACTCGGAGCGCATCCGCTCCTGCCGGATCGACGACGCACGCACCCGCCACGCGGCCGTCGGGTCGGCGTCCGTTCCGAAGACGACGATCTCGTCCGGTCTCACGCCGGCGTGCCGGAGGGTCGCGTACGACGCGAGCGCCGCGAGGCCGCTCCCGACGATCGCGCAGCGCACGCGTGCCCCTACTTGACGCTGCCCGCCAGGAGGCCCTGCACGAAGTACCGCTGGAACGCGAAGAAGACCGCGAGCGGGATGACGAGCGAGATGAACGACGCCGGCGCGATCACGTCGATCGACGTGCCGAACTCGCGCAGCTGGCCGAAGATCCACACCGTGATCGGCTGCACGTTCTGACCGAACGTGAGCGCGACGATCAGGTCGTTCCACGTCCAGAGGAACTGGAAGATCCCGAGCGAGGCGATTGCCGGAAGGCCGAGCGGCAGGATCAGCCGCAGGAAGATCCGCAGCTCCGAGGCGCCGTCGATGCGCGCCGACTCGAGGATGTCCTTCGGCAGCCCGACGAAGAAGTTGCGGAGCAGGAAGATCGCGAACGGCAGCCCGAACGCGACGTGGAACAGGATGATCCCCAGCACCGTGTCGAAGAGGCCGAACGTGTCGTAGAGCTTGAACATCGGGATCAGCGCCATCTGGATCGGGACGACGAGCAGCGCGATGTTCCCGATGAAGAGCCAGTCGCGCCCGGGAAAGTCGAGCCAGGCCAGCGCATAGCCGGCGAGCGCGCCGATCACGACGACCAGCACCGTGTTGCCGACCGCGATGTACGCCGTCGTCTTGAGCGCGGTGATCAGGCCGTGGTTGTGGAACATCGCGTTGTAGTTCGACCACGTCGCGAGGCTCGGCTTGGAGAAGATCTTCCACCACCCTTCCGACGCGATGGTCGACTGGGGGAGGATCGACGTGATCAGCAGGCCGAACGTCGGCACGAGCCAGAGGACGCCGAGCGCCGCGAGCACGAGGTGCACGGGCGCCTTGGCGACCATCCGGACGATCCGGGCCGACGTGCGCTCGTGCGGCGCGCGGATCACCACGGGCGCGGTGGTCGCGGCCAGTTAGACCTCCCTCCTGAAGCGCCGGATGTTCAACGCGAGCACCGGCACGACCAGCAGGAACAGGAACACGGCGATCGCCGAGCCCGTGCCGAAGTCGTTGACGCCGCCGAAGGCGGTGCGCCACATCGCGAGCGCGATCACGTTGGCGTTCGCCTGCGTCGACTCGGGTGCGAGCGCGAGCACGATGTCGAACACCTTGAGGACGTTGATGATCATCGTGACGAACACGACGCTCAGGACCGGCGCGAGGAGTGGGACCGTGACGCGCCGGAACGTCTGCCACTCCGTGGCGCCGTCGGTGCGCGCCGCCTCGAGCACGTCTCGAGGCATCGCCGACAGGCCTGCGGCGATCACGACCATCGCGAAGCCGGCCCAGATCCAGATGTACGCGATCAGCAGCGACGGCGTGATCAGCGACGGCCCGAGCCAGGCGTAGCCGCCGAACGGCTTCGCGAACGTCGCCGCGCCGACGCCGGCCTCGTACGTCCCGGGCGAGAGGCCCGAGAAGTCGAAGCTGCCGTCCCCGCCCGTCGTCGCCTTCTTGACCGTCTTCCCGTTCTGCAGCAGGTCGACGGTCACGCCCGGCAGGCCGAGCTCGCCGCTCTCGACCTTGCCGGGGACGCCGCCGCCGGGCTTGAAGTCGCGCCAGACCGTCCCGACGACGTTGCCGGGCTTCGCGGGCGGCGTCGCCGCCTGCTTCGCCCCCGCCGGGACTTGGGTCGGCGGGATCGCCGTCAGCCCGATCAGCGCGACGCCGCCCGGGTGCAGGGGCGTCTTGAGGACGAGCCCGCCGTGCGAGGAGACGACGCCGGAGGTCGAGGGCGCCGCGCTCGCGAGCACGCCGGCCGGCGAGAAGGCGCCCTTCACGGACTTCACGAGCGCGTTGACGGCGCCGACGCCCGGATCCTGCTGGTACATGATCCGCCACGTCACGCCGGTCGCGAACGCCGAGATCGCCATCGGCAGGAAGACGACCGTCTTGAACGCGACCGACCAGCGGACCCGCTCGGTGAGCACCGCGAAGAGGAGCCCGATCGCCGTCACGAACGCCGGGACGACCGCCACCCAGATCGCGTTGTTCTTGATCGCGGTCAGCAGGGTGTGCGTCGTGAACAGGTGGCGGTAGTTCGCGATTCCCACCCACGTGCCGAGGTAGCCCTGCTGGCCGAAGAAGCTCCGGAGGATCGTGTAGACGGCCGGGTAGACGATCCAGACCGCCAGCACGAACGCCGCGGGCAGCAGGAACACTGCGCCGGTGACGTAGCGCCCGAAGCGGCGTGCTTCCGCGTCCGACGGTGGAGCCGCCGCGACCGGCGGCTCCACCGCGATTCCTCCTTCGCCCAAGTGCTACTTCCCCTTCTTGTACGCCGCGGCTGCGGCAGCCTCCAGCTGCTTCTGGATCCCGCTCACGTTCGACGGGTTCTTGAGGAACGTCTGGAAGATGCCCCACTCACCCTGGCCGGTGGTCGCACCGAAGGAGGCGGGCTGCTCGTCCGACATGTCGAACACGACGGACTTCGCCGTCCCGAGCGGCGTCTCCGTCGCGCGGGTGATCTTGTCGGGATAGATGCTCGCCGACACGTGCTTGTTGCCGGTCCCGAACCCGCCGAGCTTCGCCCACGCGTTGGCCGCCTTCGCCGTCGCGAGGAACTTGACGAACGCCTCGATCGCCGGCGTGTCGCGGAACGTCACGAGCAGGTCCCCGCCGATCTCCACCGCGCCGGCGTCTGCGCCGGGCGTGATCGCCGGGAAGGGCACGACGTTGAAGCCGGTCGCCGGCTTCGCCTTCGTCGACGACAGGATGACGCCTGCGACGAAGTCGCCCTCGAACACGGTCGCCGCCTTCGGCGGGCTCGAGAACGCGTTCGTGACCGAATCGTTGAAGTTGTACTGCAGTGCGCCGCTCGTCCCGCCGGCGAGGTTGCTCGAGTCGCCGAGGATCCCCGCCATCGTCTTCAGCGCCTTCGTGACGCTCGAGTCGGTCCACTTGATCTTGTGCGCCGTCAGGGCGTCGTACTTCGCGGGCCCGTACGTGCGCAGGTAGATGTTCTCGAACAGGTCGGTGAGCGTCCAGCCGTCGGCGCCGCCGATGGAGAACGCGGGGGTTCCCGACGCCTTCAGCGTCTTCGCGTCGCTCAGGAGCTGCGACCACGTCTTCGGCGGCTTCACGCCCGCCGCCTTGTAGGCCGGGACGTTGTACCAGAGCAGCGACTTGTTGCTCGCCTTGAACACGAGCGCGTAGAGCTTCCCGTTCACCGTCCCGAGCTTCGTCCACGCCGGCGCGAAGTTCGACGCGATCGTCGACTTCGCGTACGTGATCGGCTTCAGGTGGCCCTGCTGGGCGAGCTGCTTCACGAGCCCCGGCTGCGCGATGTCCGCCATGTCCGGCGGATGGCCGCCGGCGATCGCCGTCGCGAGCACCGTCGGCACGTTGTTGCCGACCGGCTTGTAGTTGACGTGGACGTTCGGGTACTGCTGGTTGAACGCCTTGATCACCTTTCCGAAGGCGGTCGCCTCGGCTCCGGTCCAGATCCCGTCGAAGCTGATGGACCCCGACACGCTCGTGTTCGCCTTCGGCGTCGAGCTCCTGCTGCCGAAGCCGGCGGTGATCGCGAGCGCTGCGACGAGCACGACGCCCGTCAGGATCTTGCGTCTCATTGGTCTCCTTTCGCGGAGTCGTAGATGCCGAGCCCAGATTGGGGATCGAAGAAATGCAGCGCGCGCGTGTCGACCGCGGCGCGAACCTTCTCGCCTGCCTTCACCTGCGAGCGGGCTCCGAAGCGGCCGACGACGACCGCCTCGTCCTCCTGCACGCCGATCTGCGGCGCCTCCTCGGGTGCGCCCGCGTCCGCGGCGAGCTCTCGTGTCTCGTCCGTCTCGGCGTGCGTTCCCTTGATCGCAAAGTGCGCCATGATCTCGGAGCCGAGCGCCTCGCGCAGCTCGAGGCGGCCCTCGAGGATGCGGTCGTCCGGCGCAGCCGTCTCGAGCGCCGCGTCCTCGAGGTCCTCGGGCCTGATCCCGAGGATCACCGGCTTGCCGACGTAGCCCCTGAGCGCGGGCCTGTTCGCCAGCGTCTCCGCGCCGAGCGCGATCGTCTGGTCGCCGATGCGCGCGCGCAGCGCGCCGGTGCCGTCCTCGATCGTCGCATCGAGCATGTTCATCGCAGGGCTGCCGATGAAGCCGCCGACGAACAGGTTGACCGGACGGTCGTAGAGCGTCTGCGGCTCGTCGACCTGCTGCAGCTCGCCCTTGCGCATCACCGCGACCCGGTCGCCCATCGTCATCGCCTCGACCTGGTCGTGCGTGACGTAGATCGTCGTCACCCCGAGGTCGCTCTGCAGCTTCGCGATCTCGGCGCGCATCTGGACGCGCAGCTTCGCGTCGAGGTTCGAGAGCGGCTCGTCCATCAGGAACGCCGCCGGCTGGCGGACGATCGCGCGCCCCATCGCGACGCGCTGCCGCTGCCCGCCCGAGAGCGCGCGCGGCTTCCGCTTGAGGAAGTCCTCCAGCCCGAGGAGCTTCGCCGCGCGCTGCACGCGCTCGTCGATCTCCTTCTTCGGCATCTTCTTCAGCCGCAGCCCGAAGGCGATGTTCTCGTAGACCGAGAGGTGCGGGTAGAGCGCGTAGCTCTGGAACACCATCGCGATGTCGCGGTCGCGCGACGGGACGTGGTTGACGACGCGCTCGCCGATGCGGAGCGCGCCCTCGGAGATCTCCTCGAGGCCGGCCACCATGCGCAGCGCCGTCGTCTTGCCGCAGCCCGACGGCCCGACGAGCACCATGAACTCTCCGTCCTCGATCTCGAGGTTGATGTCGTTGACCGCCCTCGTTCCGTCCGGGTAGACCTTGCTCACCCGTTCGAACGCGACCTGCGCCATCTCCACCCCCTTGGTGACTGCGGCGCGGAGATCCTACGACTTTCGCGTCAATGCTGCGCTACGCAGCGAGCTGCTCGCCGGCCGGCTCCGTCGGCCGGGCAGCGCGCGCGTGCGCGAACGGCCGTTTGATCGCGGCCGCGCCGAGCACCGTCATGGCGACCGCGCACGCACCGCCGACCGCGAACGCGAGCTCGGTGCCGCCGACGTCGCAGAGCCAGCCGACGGCGACCGCGCCGAACGGCGCGAGGCCGTTCCAGGCGTAGTAGTAGAGGCCGAGAACGCGGCCGCGCAGGTGGTCGGGGCTCGCGAGCTGGATCGCCGCGTTGGAGTTCGCGGTGTAGCTCGTGAAGAAGACGCCGCAGACGAAGAGGAGGACCGAGGCGAGCGCGGTCCCGCGCACCGGCGCGATCAGCAGCTCGCACACGCCGAACCCCGCGGCGCCGAGGAGCATCGTGCGCCAGCGCGCGTTCGCGAGCGTCGCGGCCGAGAGCGCGCCGACGAGCGCGCCGGCGCCGAACGCCGCCGACACGATCCCGTAGGTGCGCGGCCCCGCGGCGAGCGTGTTCTTCGCGAGCAGCGGCAGCAGGATGTTGAAGTTGAAGCACAGCGACGCGAAGACGACCATCATCAGCAGCGTCGCCTGCACCGTCCGGTTGCGGCGCGCGAACGAGAAGCCCTCGCGGGTCCCGCGCCAGACGGTCGGCCGGCGGCGGCCGGCGATGGGATAGAGCTCGCCGACGCGCATCGCGACGAGCGCCGCCAGCACCGCGAGGAAGCTGACCGCGTTGACCGCGAAGCACCAGCCGGCGCCGACGGCGGCGATGACGACGCCTGCGATCGCGGGGCCGAAGATCCGCGCGAGGTTGAAGAGGCTCGAGTTGAGGGCGACCGCGTTCGGCAGCTCCTCCTTGCCGACCATCTGGAACGTGAGGTTCTGCCGCGACGGCGCGTCGAACACGATCGCGGTGCCGCTGAGCGCTGCGATCGCGTACACCTGCCAGAGCTGCACGTGGCCGAGCAGCGTCAGCGCGGCGAGCAGCGCCGAGAACGCCATCTGGACGCTCTGGGTGACGATCACCGTCCGCCGGTTGTCGAAGCGGTCGGTGACGACGCCCGCGAACAGGCCGAGCAGCGTGAACGGCCCGAAGCGGCAGACCGAGAGCAGGCCGACGGCGAGACCGCGGGAATGCGGCGAGAGCTGCACGACGAGCCACGCGAGCGCGATGTTCTGCATCCACGTCCCCGCGACGGACGTGAGCTGCCCGAAGAAGAAGAGGCGGTAGTTGCGGTGGTTCCTCAGCGAGGCGAAGGTGCGGCGCGAGGCGAGCCGGAGGAGTGTCACTCCGCGATCAGCTTCTCCAGGGCGTCGATCGCCGCCTCGATCTTCGCGCGCTCTTCGGGCTCGAGGCGGTCGAGCCGCGAGACCAGCCACGCCGTCCGCTTGTTGCGCACGGACTTCAGCACCTTCTCGCCCTCGGCCGTCAGGTAGAGGCCGATCCGGCGCCGGTCGGTCGCGCGGACGCGCTCGATCAGCGTCGCCGCCTCGAGCCGGACGAGGTGGCCCGACATGCCCGGCGCGGAGACGCGCTCGCGCTCCGCCAGCTCGGTCGCGGTGATCCCCGGGTTGTGCTTGATCGCCGCCAGCAGGCTCACCTGGCCGCCGGTGACGCCGAGCGAGTGGATCTCGCGGCGCAGCTCGCGCGCGAGGCGCAGGAGCGCCGGCCGAAGCCGGTTGGCGATCGCCACAGAGTCGTTAACCACACGAACCATTAACGTCGTTAAGTATAGCTCGCGCGGCCCTGTTTCGGGGTACGTTGCGAGGATGCCCACGAACCCGTTCGAGGGAATTCGCGCGCTCGGGGAGCAGCTGCGCCAGCAGATCGGCGAGGAGCTCGAGCTCGACGTCTTGCGGCGGCAGGAGCCGGCGCGGCCGCTCGAGGAGCTGCTCGCGGAGCTCGACGCGCTGCCGGGGCTCGAGTCGGTGAAGGAGCAGGTCCGTGCGCTGGTCGCGTTCCTGCGCGTGCAGGCGCGGCGCAAGGAGGCCGGGCTGCCGGAGGTCGCGACGACGCAGCACCTCGTCTTCCTCGGGAACCCCGGCACCGGCAAGACGACGGTCGCGCGGCTGCTCGCGCAGATGTACCGCTCGATGGGGCTGCTGAAGCGCGGCCACCTCGTCGAGGTCGACCGGGTGGGGCTCGTCGGGCAGTACGTCGGGCTGACGGCGATCAAGACGGAGCGCGTCGTCCGCAAGGCGCTCGACGGCGTGCTCTTCGTCGACGAGGCGTACGCGCTGGCGCGCGACGGCGACCGGCTCGACTTCGGCGACGAGGCGATCGAGACGCTCCTGAAGCGGATGGAGGACCACCGCCACCGGCTCGTCGTGATCGTCGCCGGGTACCCGCGGCTGATGCGCCGCTTCCTCGAGTCGAATCCCGGCCTCCGCTCGAGGTTCTCGCGCGAGATCGACTTTCCCGACTACTCGACCGACGAGCTCGTCGAGATCTTCCGGCTCTTCGCGGCGGAGCACGAGTATGCGCTCGGCGACGGCACGGAGGATTCGCTGCGCGCGATCTTCGACCGGGCCGAGCGCGACGAGTCGTTCGGCAACGCCCGCTTTGCCCGCACGCTGTTCGAGCAGGCGTTGAACGCGCAGGCGCTGCGGCTCGCGGCCGGCGACGTCGAGCGCCTCGGCGAGGAGGAGCTGCGGCGCCTGACGCCGGGGGACCTCGCGGCGGGCGCACGTGCGCTCGGCGAGGAGCCGGCGCCTCCGCCTCGGAGCGGATGGTTCAATCGGCGCCGGTGACGGCGCCCGTCAACGTCTGGGACTACGAGGCGCTCGCGGCCGAGCGGCTCGAGCCGGGGGCGCACGGCTTCTTCGCGGGCGGTGCCGGCGACGAGCTCACGCTGCGGTGGAACGTGGAGGCGTTCCGGCGCTGGCAGCTCCGTCCGCGCGTGCTGGTGGACGTCGCCGCGTGCACGGCGCGGACGACCGTCCTCGGGCATGAGCTCTCGATGCCGCTCCTCGTCGCGCCGGTCGCGTTCCAGCGGATCGCGCATCCGGACGGCGAGGTGGGCATGGCGCGCGCCGCCGCGGCCGCCGGCACCGTGCTGTGCCTCTCCACGATGTCGACGACGACGCCGGCGGAGGTGGCGCAGACCGGAGCTCCGCGCTGGTTCCAGCTCTACGTGTTCCGCGACTCGGGGGTGACGCGCGAGCTCGTTCGGCAGGCGGCCGACAACGGCTACACCGTGCTCGTGCTCACCGTCGACGCGCCGGCGCTCGGCCGGCGCGAGCGCGACTTCCACACCGGCTTCCGGATCCCGCCGGAGATCGTCGTCCCGGCGCTCGGCCGCGGCGGCCTCACGCCCGTCGAGACGTTCGCGCTGATGTCGTCGTCCGTGTCGTGGCGCGACCTCGAGCGTCTCGCGGAGGAGTCGGGGCTTCCCGTCGTCGTGAAGGGAGTGCAGACGCGCGAGGATGCGGCACTCGCGTGCGAGCACGGCGCGGCGGGCATCGTCGTCTCGAACCACGGCGGGCGCCAGCTCGACGGTGTGTGCGCGACGATCGACGCGCTGCCGGAGGTGGTGGAGGCCGCGGCGGGGCGGATCCCGGTGCTCGTCGACGGCGGGATCCGTCGCGGCACCGACGTCGTGAAGGCGCTCGCGCTCGGAGCGCAGGCGGTTCTCGTCGGCCGCGCGCCGCTGTGGGGCCTCGCCGCCGCCGGCGCCGCGGGCGCCCAGCACGTCCTCGAGCTGCTGCGCGACGAGATCCTGCTCGCCCTGAAGCTCGTAGGCTGCCCCTCCCCGGCCGACGTGTCCCGGGAGCACGTGCAGCGCGCACTTCCGTGACAGGTTCGTGGCACTTCCGTGTGTCAGACTCCAGTCTGACTCTCGTCGGACCCTCGTCAGACGAGGTGGGTAGACGAGGTGGGTGCTAGCGCGCGAGAAGCGCCGGCCGCTCGGCGCGGCGGTACTCGACGCGGTAGCCGAGCGCGCGCGGGATCTCGAGCAGCGCGTCGAGGTCGAGGTCGATGCGGGCGCCCGCCTTCTGCGTCACCTCGTCCTCGATCGGCAGGTCGAAGTCGTCCGCGCCGTAGTCGAGCGCGCGGAATGCATCTTCGTTCAGCGTCAGCACCGACGTCCGCACGTGCGGCACGTTGTCGAGGAAGATCCGCGACAGCGCGATGTGCCGCCAGTACTCGCGCGGCTCGATCTCGCGGCCGCCCAGCGCCGTTCCGTACGGCTTGTACGTCCAGCAGAGGAACGAGAACAGCCCGCCGGTCTCGTCCTGGAAGTCGCGCGTGCGCTGCAGGTGCTCGAGCCGCTCCTCCAGCGTCTCGTCGAAGCCGATCACCATCGTCGCCGTCGTGCGCAAGCCCGCCTCGACGATCGCCCGCTGCGCCTCGAAGTAATCGGCGACCGTGTACTTGAACTTCGCATGCCGGCGGCGGAAGTCCTCCGTCAGGATCTCGCTCCCGCCGCCCGTCACCCAGTGCACGCCCGCGTCGCACAGCCGCGCCGCCGCCTCCGCGAACGACAGCCCCGCGCGGTCTGCGAGGAAGACGAACTCCGCGATCGTCAGCGCGTAGAACTCGACGCGGTCGCCGTAGCGCTCGCGCACGGCGGCGAAGAGGTCGCAGTAGTAGTCGAGCGGCAGCTTCGGGTTGAAGCCGCCGTTGAACGCGACCAGGTCCCCGCCGAGCTCGAGCAGCTCGTCGATCTTCGCGAACACCTCCTCGCGCGAGAGGACGTAGCCGCCCTGCTCGTTCGGCAGGACGTAGAACGCGCAGTAGTCGCACTGCGCGACGCACACGTTCGTGTAGTTGACGATCCGCATCACCATGTACGTCGCGCGGTCGGGCTCGTGGTAGCGCGCGCGCACGCACGCGGCGAGCCGCCGCAGCTCGCCGTCCGACGCGTGGCGCCACAGCGTCGCCGCCTCCGCCGCCGTGATGCGGCCTCCATCCTCGACGCGCGCGCAGATGCCCGGCAGCCCGCTCACGGCGTCAGCGTGTCCATGAACGACGAGACCGAGAACACGGCGTTGCCGGGCCCGGCCGGGCCGTAGCCGGGCGGCGGGCGGAGGCCGTGCCGGCCGAGCGCGTCCCGGTACGCGTCGAGGAGCCGGATGTGGTACTCGAGCGGCGCGCCGTTCGGGTTGTCGCGGCCGAGCGGAGTCGTCGGCTCGGGGCACCACGTCGTGAAGCGCGGCGTGATGCCGCGGCTCATGAAGAAGTCGAGCCCCTCCGTCGTGGAACGGATCGCGTCGTCGACGGTCTCGAACCCGAACGGCCGCGCCATCTCGACGCCCGCCACGAAGTTCGGGATCACGTGGCTCGGGCCGAACACGTCGGCCGCGTCGAAGATGCGGCGGTGCCACTCCTCGCGGCCGACGTACCGCTGCTTGCCCGGCGAGACGATCGCGAACAGCCGCGCGTCCCACACCTCGTAGTTCGGGTGGTAGATCGAGATGCCGTAGTCCTTGAAGCGCTGCACGTCGGCCTTCGGGAGCGCCTGCGCGACGACCTTGCCGATCCAGCGCCCCGGGAAGCGCGACTCGATCGCCTCCGCGTACCTCCCGTAGAAATCCGCCTCGGCTAGGCCGTCGACGGTCGAGGTCACCGAGCCGCCGGTGAGCGTGTACGCGGTCGAGACGCGTTCGGCGTCGTAGCGGTCGATCAGCGCGAGCGCCTCGAGCACGTCCTCGACGGGCTTCACGCCCGTGTACGGGCGCCCGGCTTTGCGGTGCTGGCGCCAGTTGTGGTTGATGTCGCAGAACCCGCACTCCTCGTGCGCGCCGAAGTACTGGCAGAGGCGCAGCACGGTCAGGTAGACGAGGTAGCCCCACTGGATCGTCGGCGCCGTCTCCATCACCGTCTTCCCGTTCGCGAGCAGGTGGCGGTAGTACTCCGGCATCGGCGGCAGCGTCACGTCGGCGAGCGGCCGTCCCTCCAGCGAGATCTCGAGCGCGCCGTCGTCGCCGCGGGCGACGCGGTAGGGGGACTCGGGGTTGACGCGGACCGAGACGATCGTGCGGCGGAGCCCGTAGGGGCCTCCGGTCAGCGCGAGCTCCTCGGGCGGCCGCCGTGTCGCGGCCGCGCCGAGCTCGGCGAGCGGCTTCTGGTCGAACGAGAAGATGAAGTACGACTTCGGCTTGACCTCGCCCTCGAGGTTGTCCGTCAGCGCCGAGTCGTCGAACGCGATCCCGGTGCGGAGCAGGTCCTCCTTCAGGACGGCCTCCGGCGGGACGTGCGGGAACCGGGCGATCAGGTCCTCGACGAGCGCGGTGCGGGTCTCGGCGGCGGCGGTCGTCACCGCCCGCCATCGTACTCGCGCCGAACCGGCGGCCCCGTGGGGGCGTAGGGTCCCGCGATGGCGCGGTTCCTCGCCGGACGGCTCGCCTCGTGCGTCCTCGCGTTCCTCGCCGTCACGCTGTTCGTGTTCGTCGCGTTCTTCGTGATGCCGAAGGACCCGCAGACGGGTAGCAGCGCTCCCTCCGACCTCCGCATCCACGGGACGATGCTCGGGCAGTACGTGCACTACGTCTGGCGCCTCGTCCGCTACGGCGACCTCGGCCGCTCGTACGGCACGCGCGAGCGCGTGACGACGCGACTGCTCCGCGCGGCGCCGGTCACGCTCTCGCTCGTCGCGGGCGGCCTGGTGGTGTGGCTCCTGATCGCCGTCCCGCTCGGGCTGCTCGCCGCGCTTCGCCCGCGCTCGCTGCTCGACCGAGGCGCGTCGCTCTGCGTCTTGGTCGGGCTGTCGATGCAGCCGCTGTGGCTCGGACTGATGCTGAGCTACCTCTTCGGCCACAGGCTCGGCCTGCTGCCGCCGGACGGGTACTGCAGCATGGCCAACCTGTCGACCGGCTGCGACGGGCTCGGCCACTGGGCGACGCACCTGATCCTGCCGTGGGTGACGTTCGGGGTCCTCAACGCCGCGCTCTTCTCGATGATGGTCCGCGGGCTCGTGCTCGAGGAGCTGCGCGCCGAGTACGTGCTCACCGCGAGGGCGAAGGGCGCGGGCACCGGACGCATCGTCCGGTCGCACGTGCTCCGGAACGTCACCGTCCCGCTCGCGACGATGGTCGCGGTGCAAGGCGGAACGTCGCTCGCGGGAGTGATCTTCGTCGAGTCGGCGTTCGACCTCCCCGGTCTCGGCGGAATGCTGCGCCGCGCGGCGCAGACGCGCGACCTTCCGCTCACCGCCGGCAGCGTCGTCTTCTTCGCCATTGCGATCATGCTCCTCAACCTGGTCGTCGACGTCGTCTACGCGCTCGTCGATCCGCGCGTCCGTCTTTCCCCTGCCTGAGCGAGGAGTAGGGTGGGGCGGTGCACGATTCGAGGCTCAAGGCGGATGAGCTCGAGCAACTGCGGCGCTGGGGGAACGGTCTTCAGCACGACCCGCGCGAGGAGGTCTCGGCCGCCGGCCGGGCGATCGTGCTGCTCATCGAGGAGATAGAGCGGCTGCACGTCGTCGCCTGGGACCGGCGGCTCTATCCCGACGAGCCGCCGCCGGACGCGCACGAGCCCGACCTGCCGTTGTCGCTGCGGCAGCGGCTGCGCCACCGCCTTCGTCCACACCTCGATCCCTCGGACTGACGCGGTTTCCACAGGTCGTCCACAGGCTGTCCGCCCGCCGGTCGCCTGGCTACCATCGCGCGCGTCGTGAAGCTCCTGGTCTCGGCAGCCCTCGCTGCCGCGGTCGTCGCGCCTGCCGCACAGCTCCCGCAGGCGGCGCACGGCCAGAAGGTGTCGATCCTCGCTCGTCGGGTCGCCACGCCGACCGCGTTCGCGTTCGGCGACGGGAAGCTGTTCGTCGGGGGCTACGGCGACGCGAACAAGCCGACGCCGCCGGGCGGCGTCTACGTCGTCGCAGGCGGAAGGGCACGGCTCCTCGCGGGCGCGCCGGCGCACGTGTCCGGGCTCGCCTTCGCGGACGGGACGCTGTACGTGAGCGGCGACGACCAGCTCGTCGCGCTCTCGAGCTGGAACGGAGGAGCGTTCACGCGGAGCCGCGTCGTGACGGCGGGGCCGCCCGGCTTCTCCGGCTTCAGCGGCCTCGCAGTCGGTCGCGACGGCTGGATCTACGCCGGCGTCGCGAACAGGCTCGCGGGGAGCGACGACTACGCCGCGGGGACGACGCCCTACGCGAACGACGTCGTCAGGGTCGACCCGGCGACGGGACGGATGGCCGTCGTCTCGACCGGCCTCCGCCAGCCGTGGCAGCTCCTGTTCGCGCCCGGGCACGCCGGCCCGCTCGTGTCCGACCTCGGCCAGGACAACCTCGGCGACAAGCGCCCGCCGGACTTCGTCGTCGAAGCGAGGCCCGGTGCCGACTTCGGGTTCCCGGCGTGCCCGGCGAGGCCCGCGACCTGCGCCGCGTACGCCAAGCCGTTCCTGCAGTTCCCGGCGCACGCCTCGCCGATGGGGCTCGGCTACCTAGACGGGAGGCTCTACGTCGCGCTCTTCACCGGGCTCGGCAAGGGGCCGGAGGTCGTGTCGCTGCCGGTTCGCGGCGGGCGCGTCGTCCCGTTCCTCACGCGGTTCCCGGCTCCGATCATCGCGCTCGGGACGCACGGTGGCCGCGTCTACGTCGGCGACGCCGCCGGCACGATCTACTCCGTCGCTCCCTGACGCTCGCGCTCGAGGTAGCGCGCGCCCGGGCCGAGCGCGCTCGCCTCGTCGTCCGGGTTGAGGAGCGAACAGCGGTCGATCGACAGGCAGCCGCACCCGATGCAGGTCGTGAGGCGGTCACGCAGCGCCTCGAGCGTCGCGATGCGCCGGTCGATGTCGGCGCGCCACGACCGCGACAGTCGCTCCCAGTCGCGACGGGTCGGGGTGCGCGTCCCGGGGAGCGTGCCCAGCGCGTCCCGGATCTGTGCCAGCGGGACGCCCGCGGCGCGGCCGGCCTGAAGGAGCGCCACGCGCCGCAGCGTCGCGCGGGGGTAGCGCCGCTGGTTGCCGCTCGTGCGGTCGGCTGCGATCAGCCCCTGTGCCTCGTAGAAGCGAAGCGCCGACGGCGCGACGCCGCTCCGCGCGGACAGCTCGCCGATGGTCAGCTCCTCTGGCACTTGACTTAAACCATACTTGAGGTTCTAGCCTTCGGCGCATGACCACTCTCGCCTCCGATCGCCTCGTCCGCGCCGCATCGCTCACGGAGGTTCGTGCCGCCGGCCGTCTCGTCGTCCATGCCGACGGGCACGTGCTCTGCCTGTTCGCGAACGGCGACGACGTCCACGCGGTCGACAACCGGTGCCCCCACATGGGCTTCCCGCTCCACCGCGGCACGCTCTGCGACGGCATCCTCACCTGCCACTGGCACCACGCACGCTTCGACCTCGCCACCGGCGGCACGTTCGATCAGTTCGCGGACGAGCTGCGCCGCTTCCCGGTCACGCTCGACGGGGACGACGTGCTGGTCGACCTGAGGCCGCGCGAGGATCCGGCGGCGCACCAGCGCAAGCGGTTGCGCGACGGCCTGGAGCGCGACATCCCGCTCGTCGTCGCAAAGGCGACGATCGCGCTCCTGGACGCCGACCCGAGCGGCGCCGACGTCTTTCGCGCCGCGCTCGACTTCGGCGTCGCCCGCCGCGGCGGCGGTTGGTTCCGCGGCCTGACGACGCTGACCTGCCTGATGAACCTCGCCGCGCGCCTCGACGGCGCCGACAGGGCGGCGGCGCTCTACCACGGCGTCGCCGACGTCGCGTCCGACTCCGCGGACGGGCCGCCGCGCTTCCCGCTCGACCCGCTGCCGGGGCGCGCCCCCGGGCCGGAGCGGCTCACCGCCTGGTTCCGGCGCTTCGTCGAGGTGCGAGACGCCGAGGGCGCCGAGCGCGCGCTCGTCTCCGCCGTTCGAGGCGGAGCGTCGCCGGGCGCGCTCGCCGACATGCTGTTCGCAGCCGCCACCGACCACCGTTACCTGGACGGCGGTCACACCCTCGACTTCGTCAACAAGGCGCTCGAAGCGCTCGACACGGCGGGGTGGGACCGCGCCGAGGCCGTCCTCGCGTCGCTGCCCGCGCAGCTCGCGGGGGCGGAGCGAATGGAGGAGGCGAACGCCTGGCGCAATCCCGTCGACCTGGTCGCGCTGCTCGACGCCGCCTTCGACGAGCTGCCGGGCGCGCTCGAGTCCGGCCGCGGGCTTCGCGGGGGCCGGGATGCGCGTGCCGCGCTCGTCGAGGCGGTTCTCGGCGACGAGTTCGGCGCCGCGCTCGACGCGCTGCTCGAGGCGCTCCGCGAGGGCGCGACCGAGGTGGAGCTCGCGTCCACGGTCGCGTTCGCCGCCGCGATGCGGATCGCGCGCTTCCCGACGTCGAACGAGTTCGGCGACTGGGACACGGCGCTCCACACGTTCACGTTCGCGAATGCGGTCGAGCAGGGGCTGCGGCGCTCTCCGTCGCCTGAGCTGTTGCGCGGCGTGCTGGACGCTGCGGCAAGCGTCCACCTCGACCGTTTCCTCAACGTGCCTGCGACGCGGCTGCCGCAACCGGAGCCGACGGGCGAGCCGGATGCGCTCCTCGACGAGCTCCCGAGGCTCCTCGACCGCCAGCAGCAGGTCGTCGAGGCGAGGCAGCTCGTCGCTTCGTTCCTCGGCGCGGGCGATCCGCGACGGCTCGTCGCGGCGCTCGGCGGCGCGCTCGTTCGCGAGAACCGGAACTTCCACACGATCCAGTGCATCGAGGCTGCGGTGCGTCAGCACGAGCTCCTCCGCGGAACCGGGGACGAGGCGCTGCCGCTCGTCGCGGCGGCGGGCTATCTCGCCGCCCACGCGACGACGACGCGCTCGCAGCGCCAGACGTTCGAGATCGCGCGGCGCCTCCACCGCGGCGAACGGCTCTACGAGGACGAGGCAGCCTGAGCCCGTGGCGGTAGCGAGTCGTCGCCGGCGGTGCGCCGCGCGTCGACCGGTAAGGTCGCGGCATCCGAAGAGTCCAGTTTCTCTGACCGAGCGATTCGGCGCGAGCTCAAAGCCGTCCTCGTGGCCACCGCTGCGACGTGATCTTTCTCCGGAAGCCGTTGACCGCGAAGAAGGCGTTCGGCGTCATCGAGCTGAAGGAGGGTGTCGACAGCGCCTGGCCCGGCCGGGGCGTCCTCTACTTCTCCCGGCTCGAGGCGAAACGCTCGAGCAGCCGGATGGGCAAGGTCGTCGCGAAGCCCGAGTACAAGAACAAGCTCTCGCGCTTGGCCTGGCCGAGCGCATCGGCTGACGGCGGCGCCACCGTCGCGCTCAAACGTGGACGTGCAGGGTCGGCCGGTAGGTGAGCTCTTGGATGTTGCGGTCGAGCGTTCGACTGTCGATCAGCTCGAGGTCGAAGTCGGCCGCACCCTGGAAGATCGGCGCCGATCCGTTCTGGCCGGTGATCACGGGGAAGAGCGTCACCTGGACGTAGTCGACCAGGCCCGCCGCCATCAGCGCGCGATTCATCGACAGGCTTCCGTGCGAGCGCAGCGGCACCGCGGACTCCTCCTTGAGCCGCGCGACGACGTCGACCGCGTCGCCGCTCGCCACGGTCCCGTCCGGCCAGTCGAGCGGTTCTTCCAGGGTGGTCGAGACGACGGTCGCGGGCAGGTTCACCATCCGGGTTACCCACGGGTCCCTCACCTCGGAGTCTTCGGGCTCCGAGGCGAGAAAATGCGCGAAGAGTCGGTACGTGTTGGCTCCGAAGACCATCCTCTGCTCTTCGCTGTACAGGGCGAGGCGGTGGTCGAGCAACTCGGGGCCTTGCTTGCCCCAGTAGCCGCCCCAGTCGCCGCCGCTGACGGAGCCGAAGCCGTCCAGGCTGGAGAAGACGTCGAAGGTGTAGGTAACGGTCATGGATGCTCTCCTCGCGTGCGTTGATCGGTCGTCGATACAGACCGGAGCGCACGGCCAGACTCATCGCGGTGGGTTCGGAGAGCTCGTCTCCGACTTCGCGGGGCGCGTGATCAGCGACCTAACGGCGCGGGTCCAGTGCTGCTGCGACCTCACCGGCGACGCCGTGCTTCTCCACGACCTCGGAACCCTCGTTGACCTCGACCACGTGCTCGATCTCGTCGATCTCGTGCCCGGGTGCGACCACGAATCGGCGCGGTGACGATCGGATCGCCTCGTACTCGCCGACGGTCATCTGAACGAGGTCGACGCAGGCGGGATCCGGGCATTCGCAGACGAAGTCGTACGTCTCGTCGGGCGCCTCCGCGAAGTCAGCACCGATGTCGCGGATCCGCTCGTTCACCTCCCGGAAGAAGGCTTCGTTCCGCGCGAGCCGCGCCTTCCGCGAATCCGGTGTCACGGCTACAGCCTACGCCCGGCGGAAGGTGCGCCTGGGCCTGCCTGAGCTGCGCCGCTTGGCTGAGCGGCGTGGAGCCGGCGATGCTGGGCTTCTTCCAGACTCGCCGGTTCCGCGGCGGCCGTTACGGCGGGTCGGGAGACGGGAATGCCGAAGGCGTGGAAGTCGCTGCTCAGCCGACGCTGATCCGGATCGCAGACCTCACGGCGGCGCTGCAGCACGCGCTCAAGGAGCCGGATGCGGAGCGCTTGATGACGTCGCATCTCGCCTGCGAGCTGCGTGCGCTTCGAGCTCGGCTGGACGCGGAGCTGCAGCGGCAGGCGGCGCCTCGGTAACCGGCGGTCGGCGGCTCACAGGGGCATCGTCGTTCAGCTCTGGCGCGGCTCGCCCTCGCGTGGGACGGCGGCGAGCGCCGCGACCAGCTTCCCCTGCAACCCGGCCGCGCGCGATCAGGTGTCGCTGTCCTTGGCCGGAAAGAGGACGGTCGGCGTCTCGGCCTGGGCGGGGTCGATGCCGCGGACGATGACGTCGATCAGGGTGGCTGCGAGCGAAGCGAGCGGAACGGCGATGAGGACGTAGAAGCCGCCGAGGAGAATGCCCGTGGCGGAGACCGCCACCAGGACGATCAGCGGCGACAGCCCGACGGCGCCGCCGAGCACGCGCGGCGTGACGAGGTAGTCCTCGGCAAGGCGGATCGCCAGCAGCGCGACGGCGGCGTACAGGGCGATATGCCAGGAGGTCGTCAGTCCTGCGCCCGCCGCGATGACGATTGCCGCCAGCGGCCCGATCACGGGCACGATCTCGAGAATCCCCGCTGCGATTCCGATCAGGAGGAAGTACGGCTCGCCGATCGCCCAGAACGCGACCGAGGCCGCAACCGACACGAGCAGGATCAGGATCAGCTCGCCGCGCACGAACGCGCCGAGCTTCATGTCGATCAGCAGCCAGGTGTCCCGGATCTTCTTCCGCCGCGGCCGTGCGATCAGGCTCGTGACGAGATCCACCGCGCGGTCACGCTCGAAGATCCAATAGGCGGCCGACGCGAACGTGAAGAAGATGCCGATCAGTACCTCGAATGCCGTCCGTCCGACCGTGAGCGCCGGATGCACGAGCTTGCTCGCCGATGGGAGGTGGCGTAGGCGCTGCTGGATCGCGTCCAGGATCTGGCCCTTGACGCCGCCTCCGTGATGGCCTTTCGTCGCGGCGAGTGCGCTCTCGACCTGCGTGATCAGGTGCGGCACGACGAACGAGAGGAACAGGGCGACGAGGCCTAAGAGGAGCAGGTAGTGCAGGAGGATCCCGACCGTACGAGGCACCCGCCGCGCCGCGAGCCACTCGACGCCGGGGCGCATCGCGGCCGCGACCGTGACCGCCAGGAACAGCAGGGCGAGCACGACGCGCAGCTTCCAGAGAACGAGCGCCGACACGATCACGGCGACGGCCACGACCGTCGAGACGAAGGCGCGCCGCGCCGTGGACTCTGCCCCGATCACACGCGGATCCGGCCTCACCGCCTGACCGGACTATCCCCGCAGCGCGAATTCTTGAACAGCCCGGTTCGATGTGCCGGCGCAGGCTCACCGGGGCACGAAGCAGAGACGGGAGCGACGGGATTCGAACCAGCGACCTCCGGCGTGACAGGCGGGTCTTGGTGCTTGCGGGGTGAGCGGGGATCGCCGGGAGTCGGCTGGAGCGTGCGGGGGGCCTCGTGCGGGATGTGCGCGGGATCGCGCGTTGTCAAGCTGCGCAAACGCACAAGCACTTAGTTCTCGCTCACGTGTCAGGTGCGCATTCCGCTGGGCGGTGCCGGTGGCTCGCCGACGACGCGCGGCGTTCGTAGCGGCCGTGCCGGGAGGCTGGTTGGATCTTCGACGAAGAGGCAGAGGATGAGGCCGTCTGCCCGTGCGGCGCTGGGGGCGACCAGCCCGGCCCAGCCCTCTCGCCAGAGCGTCTCACCGGCCTGCTGGAAGGGCGGCCAGCTCTTGCGGCCTGGGGTGGGCAGGCCGAGGCCGACCCGGGCGAGTCGATCGGCAGCGCTGAGATCCGCGACCTCGAGCTGTGGCACCTGGTAACGCCAGAGGTCGCGCGGGAGCTGCTGCAGGGGCGGTATCCCCCGCTCGGCCAGGTGCCGGTACCACTCGGCCCAGAGGGTCTCCTCGCCCTCGGCAAGGTAGAGCGCGTCGACTATCTGGCCGCGCTGCCAGCGGTTGTCGCCGGGCGGCAGCGGACGGACACCTGGGTCGGCGGCGTGGGGCAGGTGACGCAGCCAGGTGCCGGCCGCATCGACCGAGTCGACGTCGAGCACCAGCGGGGACTGGTTAGACGGCGCCGGGCGATTCGAGCTCAGACACTACCCGCGCCACTCTTCGCGCCCTGCCGCGGGCGATCAAATCGAGCGGCTTCTGGTCGTTCAGCGCCTCGATCGGCCGTGACAACCAGACCGGGATGTAGGCAGGCTCGATCACCCGCGCGAGCCGGTCGACGATCTCTGCCAGCTCGGCGACGCGCTCGGCCCGCTTGCCGGTCGGGGAGGTGCGGCCGGCGAACCAATCACGAACCGTGCTCGGAGCCGCGCCGACCGCGCGCCCGATCTGCGCATCTGACAGCCGTGCGACCTCGTGGATCCGCACGACCTCCTCGGCAAACGCGGTCGTCATGGACAGAGAATAGTGCGTCCGTCGTTAATCCGTCAAGTTTCCGCGCTTGACTGGTCAGGCAACCAGGGTGTGCTGCATCGCCCATAGGGCTGCCGCGGCCCGGGTCGAGACGCCGATCTTGCCGTAGATGTGCTGGATGTGGTGGTCGGCGGTCTTGGGTGAGATGACGAGGCGGTCGGCGATGTCCTGGGTCGTGAGGCCTCTGGCGGCGAGCCGGAGCACCTCGACCTCGCGGCGCGTGAGCCCGCCCGGGTTCTGCTGGCGCTTTCCCGCGGGCCGCTTCGGCTCGCCGTGCCCGGCAGCGACCTGCACGGCACGGCTCGCGCGGGGCTCGAGCAGGCCGGCCGATTCCAGCCGGCGCAGCTCGGCCGCCGCGTCGTCGGGGGAGAACGGCGGGCGATCCGCTCTCTCGGCGGTCAGCCCGGCATACACCTCGGCGGCGGCGAGACGCACGCGCCGAGCTCCTCGTCCGCAGCCCGTGCCCGCTTGTGGTATCCGGAGCCGTCGCATTTCTCGTGGTGCGCGCAGGCGACGGGGTTGAGCGCCGCGAGCGCGGGTGAGCGGCGCAGCATCTGCTCGGTCAGCATCGGATGAAGCTCGACCCGATCGAACTCCGACCGTGTGAGCGAGCCCGGCTTGTCCCAGATCGAGTTCGGAACCACCGTCGTGCCGAAATCGTGGACCAGCGCCGCGCGCCGGATCGTCGTCACGTCGCCGGCGTGGAGCCCGAGTACGTCGGCAGCGGCCTCGGCGAGCTTGGCGCAGCGGCGGCTGTGGCCGTTCCAGTAAGGCGATTTGAGGTCGATGAAGTCGGCGAGGATGAGCAGCGCGTCGTCGAGCTCATCGCCCGTCAGGAGCCGGTGGGGCTCCGGCTCGAGGGCGAGCACGGCGTCCCAGGGCTCAATCTCGGCGAGCCGGTCGAACCACTCGCGTCCATGCGCGAGGAAGAGGTCGACCAGCGCCGGGTCGTAGGTCTCGCCGCGCCGTTCCTGCGCCGCCTCGAGCGCGCGCTCGGGCGAGAAGCGGCGGCCGAGCGCCTCCATGTGCTGGCTCAGATGGACGATCCGCATCGGGAGCGGGATCGCCTCGCCCTGGACGTGGTTCGGGTGCCCCTTTCCGTTCCAGCACTCGAACGTGCACGCGAGCGCCGCGCGGACGTCCGAGCCGAAGTCCAAGCGCTCGAGGAGCATGTCGCCCACCTCGCAGCCCGAGGAGAAGTTGTTGAACGCCCAATCGCGGATCGTCTCCTGGATCTTGCGGACGATCGCTTCGCGTTCCTCTTCGCCGCGGCCGGCGGTGGCGAACGCGACGATGTCGCGCATTACCTCGGCGGGATTGCCCGAGTCGTGGATGAGCGTCTGTCCGCGGATCGCGATCTCGTCGCCGAACAGCATTGAGACCTCGTGGGCGTGGCCGGTGCAGCCGATGAACCGGAGCAGCGCCACCCAGTAGACGGTCGCGCGCATCTCGTCGTCGAGCTCGGCGGCCTCGCACATCCAGCTCGCGAGCAGACACGACCGGAGCTGTGACTCCAGGGGCTGACCGAAGGCGTTGTCCTGGGCGAGCGCCAGCGTCGCGACCAGCTCACCGAGACGAAGTGGAGGGGGATCGAAGATGGGGAGTCCTCCCGATGTTTCCGCACGTCCCCCCGCACACAATGCACCCAGACGCGTCGCAGTTTCTCGCCCCGGGGCGACTGCCAACGCTACAGCAAAGGAGAGGTCATGACGGCATCGCCGCACTCCGGCGACGACCCCATCAAGGTGGGAGTCATCGCCGATCAGACGGGCCCGCTCTCGCTCATCGGGCTCGCCAACGCCAACGTCGCCAGGATGGTCGTCGGCGACCTCAACGCCAAGGGCGGGCTGCTCGGCCGCCGCCTCGAGTTGCACCTGGAAGACAGCGCAACGGACGACGAGGTCGCGGCCGAGGTCGCCAGGAAGCTCGTCGAAGAGGACGAGGTCGACGTCGTCCTCGGCGGCATCTACAGCTCCACCCGCCAGGCCATCAAGGGCCCGGTCGTGGTGGAGGGCAAGAAGCTCTACATCTACCCCGAGCAGTACGAGGGGCAGGAGTCCGACCCGCTCATCTTCTGCACCGGGCCAGTGCCGGCGCAGCAGATCGACGGATTCATCCCGTGGCTGATGCGGGAGACGGAGGCGAGGACCTTTTACCTCCCGTCCGCCGACTACATCTGGCCGCACGTGCTGAACGCGCGCGTGCGAGAGGTCGTCGCGGCGAACGGCGGCGAGGTCGTGGGCGAGGAGTACTTCTCCCTCGATCACGAGGACTACCGCGCGACGGTCGAGCGGATCGCGGCGACCGGTGCGGACGTGGTCTTCAACACGACGGTGCCGCCTGGCGTCGCGCCGTTCCTCGAGCAGCTGCACGACTCCGGCTTCCAGGAACGGGGCGGCCGGCTGGTCTGCACCTACTTCGAGGAGAACCTGCTCGACGCCCTTCCGGCGGCTCACGTCGAAGGCCTCTACAGCTGCCTCGACTACTACCAGACGGTGAGCGACCCGTTCAGCCAGAGGCTCGTCGCCCAGTACGACGCGCTCTATCCCAACGCCCCGAAGTTCACCGGCGGCAGCGGGTGTTCAGGGCTCTACCGCGGGTTCCAGCTCTGGGCCAACGCCGTGACGGAGGCCGACTCGCTCGATCAGGACGACGTCATCGCCGCTCTCGATCATGCCCGGATCGCCGAAGGCCCGGGCGGGCCGGCGGCGATGGTGCCCGGCCAGCACCACGCACGAATGCACATGTACATCGGCCAGGCGCGCGGCGGACGCTTCGAGGTCGTCGAGACCCTCGGAGCAATCGACCCGCAGGAACGCCTCGTCGCTTCGCCGACCCCGATCGCCTGACCCACGACAGAGAGAGGAGAACGAGATGCTGCTCGCAACCACACAAGTCGAAGACATCGACCGCTTCATGGAAGTCTTCTCCACGAGCGGCGCGGAGAAGCGCAAGGCGCACGGCTCGAAGGGAGCGCTCGTCTTCCGCGACCCGTCCGAGAGCGACCGCGTCTGGGCGATCTTCGACTGGGACGCCCAGGGCTGGCAGAGCTTCGTGTCCGACCCGGAGGTCCCGCCGATCATGGCCGCAGCCGGACACAAGACGAAGCCGCAGGCGGCCGAGCTCGTCGGTCGCTGCGAGGCCTGACACGACCCGCGTGCGGGGCGGCGCTGACGAGCCGCGTGCCGCCCCGCAATGCTCGGAGCACCTCTTTCCTGCGTGGGCTCGCCGCGAGAACCCGCATGAGGAAGGGATGCTTGCGGGCCGAGTGGATCACTTGTGGAGCGCTCAGGTCGCCCCTCTTGCGCGGGGAGGGGTCTCGGCGAAAGCTCGCTGACAGGTTGGAGAAGGTGGCAGTTGCCGGGCGCCATAGAGGGCGAACGTGCGCGTAACGCGGGATCTGTGCGGGATGCGCGAGACGCCGGCCGTCGAGCCGCGAGAAAAGATGCCGACTTGCAGGACTTTTAGCGGGAGCGACGGGACTCGAACCCGCGACCTCCGGCGTGACAGGCCACTTCGAGGGTCGCGAAGGTGAACGACGGAGGGCACGACACCGCTCTGTTCATGCGGTTCTTTCGGGCGCGTCGTGGAGCGATCCTGTGGTTGAGCCGAACCGTTCCGGGCGTTTGCTGCCCGTTTGCTGCCCGGCCGCGGTCACCTCGAACTGCTTCCAAAACGAAGTGGCGACCTTTGCGCCCAACGGGGATGTTCGAGTGCGGCGGGAGGCCCCGTCGCACTCGTCGAGCCGTGGTGCGCGCCTCGGGCTACTGCTTGATGATGTTGTGCACTTCGACGGTTTCCGGCTGGCCGGGATCAATGCCCACCTCGGCGAGGATGGGCATGAGCTTCGCGCCGAATGCGTCGAGATGCTCCTGGGTGTCCCAGACCTGGG